>OKYY01000238.1_pt1 | contig 16139 bp, 9 predicted proteins | sample 1609091 | NCBI WGS metagenome assembly OKYY01 (sample SAMN02675048, study PRJEB24791) | human gut metagenome, SKBSTL034 | isolation source: stool | host: Homo sapiens | place: USA | reverse complement strand
CTAAGAAGGCAGCTGAGGCTTTTGGTGAACTGCTCTCTCTTGTAGAAGCTGGTCAGACACAATATGCATTGGCAGAGTTTAAGTACAAAGACATCTACAATCATGAGAAATCTGATGATGCCAATAGCTGTTTTTCTGATATATTCTATACCAAGAAGCAGAATTGGAAAATGCCTGGAACGGTTGAAGCTATCTTCCGTGGTCCATCTCCTGATTTTAATGGCTCTAACTGGAACACCTCTAAGGTCTTTGGCCCTAAGGTACAGAAAGTAGTTGCTCATGATAATGTCATTCACCAACCTACGGCCAACCTTGTAGAGGCTTATGGAATGGCTAACGGAGAACCAATCTATTTGGTTGAGAATGGTCAGTATGTACTCAATCCAAAGTCTGGTTTCGACCCTACGCATCCTTTCAAAAATCGTGATCCCCGTTTCTACCACGATATCGTCTTTGATGGTTTTAAGTATTTGAACGGATCACCTGGTCAGTATGCAGATTTACAGTATTGCCAATTATATACGGGTGGTAATATGCGCCCTATAGAAAATGCAAGCCGTACGGGTTATTTCATTCAGAAGTTGGTGCCTCATACTTGTAATGAAGTGGATAAAGATTACGACTGGGGTGCAGCTTTCCACTGCTATTTGCCATATATGCGTCTTGCAGACATATACTTGATGTATGCAGAGGCTTGTGCTGCATTCGGTGGTGCTACTGGCAAGTCTTCAAACTTTGGTAAGACCGCAGAAGATGCAATTAATACACTTCGCGACCGTTGTGGTGCTGGTCATGTTGCTCCAGAATTTGTTGCAGACAACCATAAGTTCATGGACGAGGTCCGTCGTGAGCGTGAGGTAGAACTTTCTTTCGAAGGATTCCGTTTTTGTGACTTGCAGCGTTGGTTGCTTCTGACAGAGGCACCATATAATCAAAAATTCTCACAGGAGTTTGACCGTGTGGAAAGTGCAGACTTCTATAAGAATCATGATCCTAAGGACGCTGAGGTTGCCAATTATCGCAGAGAGTTGATATTGACTCGTAATTTCACTACCAAGCACTATTGGTTCCCATTGCCAATCAAGGAGACTCAGCTCTATCCAGAGTTTAATCAAAATCCTGGCTGGTAAGGTTTAAAATTATAAATTAGTAATACTAAATGAATAATGATAGTATGAATTCAAGATTCAAATCATATAATTATAAGCTTTTTGTAGCAAGTCTCGTGGCTTTGGCTCCTCTTGGTGCCAATGCCAAGACTGCACAGACAAGCGAATCCGATACAGCCAGTGCCGACAAGGAGATGGTTCAGGTGGCTTACCGAAAGGTAGCCAAGGATGACATCTTGGGCGGTGTGTCTGTAGTCGATGTAGAGAACTTGATGAAGAAGAATTACCATACTTATAGCCTCGACAATATGCAAGGTTATGTAGGTGGTTGGAATGGCAATTCTCTCTGGGGTATGGATGCCGACAACGCTGGTTATCTCGTCTTGGTAGATGGTGTGCCTCGTGAAGCTAATAACGTTCAACCAAGTGAGATTGCACAGATTTCTTTCCTCAAGGGTGCGCAGGCTGTGGTGCTCTATGGTAGCAAGGCTGCCAAGGGTGCTGTAGTCATAACCACCAAGCGTGGTCATAATGACGGCTTGAAGGTCGAGGTGCAGGCTAATGCAGGTTTGAATGTAGCAAAGTCTTATCCTGAGTATCTTAGCAGTGCAGAGTATATGACTCTCTATAACGAGGCTCGTCGTAATGATGGTCTGTCTGAGCTTTATTCTGCTGAGGACATCTATAATCATGGAGCAGGTTTGAACCCTTATCGTTATCCTAATCTCGATTTCTATTCTTCTGATTATCTCAGAAAGATGAACAGCCGTTATGAGGCTACTGCAGAAATCAGCGGTGGTGGTAAGCGAGCTCATTTCTATAGCAATATCAACTATTATCGCCAGGGCGATTATTTCAAGTTTGGTGAGGCTAAGAATAATAATACCCAGCGCTTCAGCGTTCGTGGTAATGTGGATATAGACATTACTGATGATATTAAGGCTTGGGTCAACTCCAGTGCAACCTTCTATGATTCTCATTCTGCAAAGGGTAATTACTGGGAAGCTGCTTCTACTTGGCGTCCTAATTTTCCACAGAATGCAGCTCCTCTTATCTCCACAGATATGATAGCCCCTAATGCTAAGGCTGCTTGGGACTTGATGAGCGTTGCGAAGTTGGTTGATGGCAAATACTTCCTTGCTGGTACTCAGGCAAACTCCTCCAATGTTTTTGCTGATATCTATTCTGCAGGAAGTAGTAAATTTACTAGTCGTCAATTCCAGTTTGATACGGGTGTCAATATCAACTTGCACAAGGTGTTGAAGGGCTTGTCTTTCGAGACTCATTTCGCAGTTGACTATGCCACCTCTTATAATACTTCTTTCGATAATAGCTATGCTGTTTATATCCCAACATGGGCTAACGTTGATGGCAAGGATATGATTGTCGCATTGAAGAAGGAAGGTGAGGATAAAAAGTCTGGCAACCAGAACATCAGCGGAAGTACAGATAACCAGACCATGTTTTTCTCTGGTCAGTTCAACTACAACAATACTTTCAACAAGGTTCACAATCTGTCGGCAATGTTGATAGCTTCTGGCTTCCAGCAGTCGAAGTCTGGACAGTATCATAAGAACTCTAGTGCCAATCTTGCATTCGATGCTTCTTACAATTATGCCCAGAAGTATTACGCAGATTTTGGATTAGCTGCCATTCACTCTGCCCAGTTGGCTCCAGGTCATCGTGAGGCTCTCTCACCATCACTTTCTTTGGGTTGGAGACTCAAGAATGAGTCTTTCTTGAAGAATTCCAAGGTGGTAGATGACATGATGATTAGTGTATCAGGTAGTATTATCAATGAGGATATTGATATAGCAAATGGTGACAATCGCTACTATCTCTATCAGAGTATTTGGACTTCTGATTACGGCTATGGATGGTATGATGGATCTAGCGATAAATACACCTATTCAAAAAGAGGTGAGAACAAAGACCTTGATTTTATCAAGCGCAAAGAGTTGTCTCTGAATTTCAAGACATCCCTGTGGCAGAAATTGGTGACATTGGATGCAAGTTTCTTCATCAATTCGATGGAGGGTTATCTCATCTCTTCGCCAACATTCTATCCATCTCATTTGAATACTGGTTATCCAGCGGCTTCGTTTATGCCTGTACTGAATTACAACAATAATCGTAGAGTAGGATTTGATTTCGCAGCCAACTTCAATAAGAAGGTAGGTGATGTGGATCTCTCACTTGGTGTGACAGGTACTTACTATACAACCAAGGCTACCAAACGAGATGAGAACAACGTAGAGCAGTATCAGAACAGACAAGGAAAGGCACTTGATGGCATTTGGGGTTACAAGAGCGCAGGTCTCTTCCAAAGCGAGGAGGAAATCAAAACTTCTCCAGACCAAAGCTATTTTGGTGGAACAGTTAAACCTGGTGACATCAAGTATGTGGATGTAAATGGTGATAATAAAATTGACCAATACGACCAAGTCTTCTTGGGTAAGGGTGGTTGGTATGGAGCACCATTCACGCTTGGTGTCAATCTTACAGCTAAGTGGAAGAACTTTACCTTCTTCGCTCTTGGTACCGGTAACTTCGGTGCTTGGGGAGTCAAGAATAATTCTTATTGGTGGGTAAAGGGCGATAGCAAATATTCTGCTGTAGTTCGTAACCGATGGACAGAGGAAACCAAAGAGACTGCAACCTATCCTCGTTTGACATCTCTTGATGGTAACAACAACTTCCAGACATCAGACTTCTGGATGTACAAGACGGATGCTTTCCGCTTGGCTAAGGTCCAGATAACTTACGACTTGCCTAGTACTTTGTTCCAAAAGACATGGCTTAAGGCGTTGTCGGCATACGTAAGCGGAGCTAACTTGCTTACCATTTCAGGAGAGCGCGAAGTCTTAGAGATGAACGTTGGGTCTGCGCCTCAGACACGCTATTATAATATAGGTGTAAAGGCAACATTCTAATCATTTTAAAATGTAGAAAGAAATGAAAGTAAAAAATATATTTATATTAGCAGCAATGTCGCTTACTTTGGCTTCTTGCTCAGATCTCTTCGAGCCTGCAGATGAAAACAACCGTGGCTTGAATGAGATTTATAATGAGCCAACATACGCTCAGGGACTATTGGGATATGGTTATGCCATGCTTCCTTACAATACGAAGAGTGTTACTGATGTTGCTACAGATGACGCTGTAAGCAATGACTTGACAAATAGCTTTCTCAAGATGGCTACAGGTTCTTGGACTGCTAATAGCGATCCTATGTCTAAATGGACAAATGGTCGTGCTAGTATCCAATATCTCAATATCTTCCTTCAGGAGGTAGATAAGGTAAACTGGGCAAAGGATGAGAATGCCCGTAAGATGTATTGTGATAGCCGTAAAGGTGAAGCTTATGCTTTGAGAGCTCTCAACTTGTATTATCTTTTGATGAATCATGGTGGATGGACAGCCGATGGCAAATTGCTTGGCGTTCCTAATTTGACAGAACCAGAGACTTCTACTGATAATTTCAACAAGCCACGTAATACATTCCAAGAGTGCTTGGATCAAATCTATAGTGATTTGGACGAGGCTGCCAAGCTTCTCCCTCTTGATTACAATGATTTGACTAATGATAACGATGTTCCTGCCAAGTATAAGGAAATCGGAGTAAAGACCGCAGGAGACTACAACCGTGTGTTTGGTTCCATTATGCGTGGTCGTATCAGCGGTCGTATCGCTGAGGCTATTCGCTCACAGGTATCTTTGCTTGCAGCTAGTCCTGCTTTCTCTGAAGGTACAAACGTGGATTATGCTAAGGCTGCTGACGATGCAGCTACCGTTCTTGACCGTATCAATGGTGTGAATGGATTGTCTGCTACAGGTAATAATTGGTTTATGCAAACCAGGGAAATCGATGCGCTTGGCTCAGGTGCTTGTCCTGCTGAAATTCTTTGGCGTGGCAGTCGTACCAATGGTGCTGATGACTGGGATCTTGGTCTGAACCAAGAGTCTGATAATTTCCCTCCGTCTCTTTATGGTAAGGGTAGAATCAACCCAACTCAGAATCTGGTCGATGCATTCCCTGCTGTAAATGGTTATCCTATCACCGATGATCGTTCTGAGTATGATAAGTTGAATCCTTACAGCAATCGAGATCCTCGTCTTGACCTTTATATCATTCATGATGGTAGTACTTATAAGGGAAAGACCATTCATACAGACATTACGACGGCTAATAACAATGATGGTTTGAATAAGATTTCCAATTCTACTCGTACAGGCTATTACATGAAAAAGCTGTTGCGTGAGGATTGTAATCCTGACCCTAATGCAAAGAATCCTCAGTATCATTATCCTGTGTATATTCGCTATACTGAGATATTCCTTGATTACGCTGAGGCTGCCAACGAGGCTTGGGGACCAAAGGGTAAGGGAACTCACAACTACTCAGCTTACGATGTAATCAAGGCAATCCGTGAGCGTGCCGGAATTGGCGAGTTTGGCGAGGATCCATACTTGGATGAGTGCGCTGGTGACAAAATTAAAATGCGTGAGTTGATTCGCAACGAGCGTCGTTTGGAACTTTGTTTTGAAAATAAGCGCTTTAGCGACCTTCGCCGTTGGAAAGCTCCTCTAAATGAGGCTGTGCGTGGTATAGAAATCACTTTAGAGGCTGGTGCCCCATTATACAAAGAAATGAAGGTTGAGGATCGCAGCTATAAAGATTACATGTATTACGGTCCTATACCACAGAGCGAAATATTGAAGTGGAGCAACTTGCAGCAGAATAAGGGCTGGGAAGTAAAAAAATAACGACTAATATTTAAAATGATGAAAACAATGAAGATAAGCAAATATTTGTCCATGACTGCATTGGGAATCTTGGCTTTAGGCTTTAACTCTTGTGAGAATGGCAACCAAGAATTTCCTGATTATGAGGGCGGTACTACTGTATATTATCCTTATCAGTATATCGAACGTTCTGTAGTTTTAGGCAATGATGAGAATCGCGATAATACGGATGATAACAATCATGTATTGTATATCGTATCTACAATGGGTGGAGCATATAATGGAAAAAACATCACATTGAATGTAGATGTTGATAATTCATTGTGTGACAATCTGTATTTTGAGGATGGAGTCACTCCTGTAAAGCCAATGCCTAGCAATTATTATACAATTCCTACCAAGACGGTTGCGTATAATGGGAAATTGCAGGGACGTCTTCAGGTTAAGTTGGAGGATGCTTTTTTTGCTGACCCAGATTGTGCAAAGAATACATATGTAATCCCAGTTCGCATCAAGGATATGGTGGGAGCCGATTCTATTCTTTCGGGTTCTCCTATCGTTGCAGGTACAACTCCTGTTCGTACTGATGCTTCAGCTTGGTTTATTGTTCCTAAGGATTATATCCTTTATTGCGTTAAGTTTATGAATCCATGGGATGGCTTTTATTTCCGTAGAGGAACTGACAAGATTACAGTGAATGGACAAACTCATGAGGTAAAGCGTGAAGGTGCAACTATTGAAAAGGATGAAGTGAGTCGAATTACAACCAAGAGTTTGAAGGAATGTAATTTCGTAGCCTCTGTAAGTAAAGCTGACGGCTCAAAGGTCACTTGCAACTTGAAACTTACGTTCGATGATAATGGTAATTGTACCGTTACTTCTGATACAGAGGGCATGACTGCTTCCGGTTCAGGAAAGTTTGTAGAAAAGGGAGCTAAGTTGGCTTGGGGTAACAAGGATCGTGACATCCTGACTCTCAATTACAAGGTTGATTTCGGTTCAGGCATTGTTTTGGAAACATCCGATCAGTTTGTTGCCCAGACTCGTGGTAACACCAATGGTATTGTTCAATTCAGTCCTCAGTATATCAGGAAGTAATATTCTTGATAGATAAGTGTCATTCTAATAATTTGATTATTATGAAATTGAAAAATATTAATTTAGGTTTAGGCTTGATGGCTCTCTTGGCTTTGTCTTCTTGTGCTGATGACAAGTTCTCGGAGTACAGAACTGATATGACCAAGAATTTGAAGGAATATCAGTATCTGAATAACTACGAGCCTTTGAAGAAATACGTGGAAGATATGAAAGCTGCCGGCAAGTGCAATCCCAACTTTAAGTTGGGCATTGCGCTTGAAGCAGCCGAATTCAACAAGCAGGCACTTGTATATTGCCTTGCTGGTAGCAATTTCAATGAAATGACTGCTGGTAATGCCATGAAAATGGCTTCTTGTGTGAAAGATGATGGCAGTATGGATTTTTCGTTAGTCAAGGAGTTCGTCAAGAATGCGAAAGATGCAGATATGACGATTTATGGTCATACGCTGGCTTGGCATTCTCAGGCAGCCAATAAGTACCTCAAAAATCTTATCAAGGATAAGGAGTTGCCACCTGATCCAAATGGTGGAAACAAGTACTTGGAGATTGCTTGTGGCGAAGCTGGTGCCAATAAATGGGATAAACAGATTAGTTATGTGTTGCCTAAGGCATTGGTTAAGGGACAAAGTTACGTGATGACCGTTAAGGTAAAGGCTTCGGATGGTGGAACTTTTGCTGCTTGGCCTATTTGGGAAGCAAGTGATAATAAAAACGAATGGGGTGGTAGTAATGATGTTCAGTATTTGGCTGATTATGACATCACTAACGATTATTCTACTTTGACTTGGGAGTTTACTGCCAATTTCCCTATTGATAAGCTCCAGTTTGTGTTCGGTAACGTAGGAGGAACCATTTCTTGCGATGACTTTAAGTTGACGAAAGCTGGTTCTGATGAGAATCTTATTGAAAATGGAGACTTTGCAAAAGAGTCAGCTCGTGGTTGGAATCCGACTGGCTGTACCATCAAGGTGGCTTCTGCAGCCGCAGCTGTCGAGGTAGAACAACTAGTTCATGAGCAAACCTATACTGATGGACCTTTCCCATTCTATGCTATGGGTTGCGAACCACCTGTTGTGAATGGGGCTATCCATTTTGTTCCAACAGGAGATTGGTCTCAGTTCTTTGTTATGCCAAGTAGCAACAATACGCTTTCTGAGGAGGGTAATTATGTGGTTTATCTTGACTTGTCAGCTTCAAAGGATGCTAGTGGAGTAGAATTGACTATGCAGAATGGTTGGGATGCAAATAGTAACCAGCAAATTACTGTAAAAGTACCTGTTTCTGCTGGTCGTCATACCGTAAAACTTCCGATGCCTAATATTGCTGGAGGTAATTATGATATTATCTTGAAACCACAGACAGCAGATGCTACTTTGGATGTACATTCTGTTAAGGTTTATCAGGTCAAGAATCTCAACTCCATTCCTCTCACCGATGAAGAGAAGAAAAATGTTCTTACCACTGCCATGGGAACTTGGATTGATGGTATGATGGAGGCTACTGATGGTTATGTTACATCTTGGGATGTTGTGAACGAGGCCCTTTCTGGTGCCGATAAAGATGGTGATGGCAAGTTTGACTTGCAGTCTGCTAAACGAGGCAACGTTTCAGCTGACGATGCAAAGAACAATTTCTACTGGCAGGATTACCTGGGTGACATTGATTATGTTCGCACTGCTGTAGCTGCAGCTCGCAAGAGTTTTGCCGCCCATAATGGTGACCCTGAGAAATTGAAACTCTTCATCAATGATTATAACTTGGAGAGCGATTGGGACGACAATGGCAAGTTGAGGAGTTTGATTCAGTGGATCAAGGATTGGGAAGCTGATGGCGTGACCAAGATTGATGGTATCGCATCTCAGATGCATATCTCTTGCTATGCTGATCCTGTCAAACAGGAAAGTGTGAAAAATCATATCGTCAAGATGTTGGAGTTGATGAAGAAAAGTGAAAAGCTTTGCAAGATTTCTGAACTTGATATGGGTTATGTTGATGCCGCTGGCAAAGACGTAACTTATGATCAGATGACTGAGGAACAACACAAGGAAATGCGTGACCTCTACACCTTCGTTCTCCAGAAGTACTTCGAGATTATCCCTGCTGCTCAGCAGTATGGCATCACTCAGTGGTGTGCTACAGATTCTCCTAAGGATTCAGGCTGGCGCAAGGGTGAGCCTACTGGTCTCTGGGATCTCAACTATCTTCGCAAGCATACCTATGCAGGTTTCGCTGTAGGTCTTGGTGCTCCTAAGTATTGGGAGAACTTAGCAGAATAACTGTTAATATGAGTATTAAAGAAAATAAGTATGAAAAAGTTTTTATTGACATTAGTGGCTGTCGTTGTATCTTGTGTTGCTATGGCTGCAAACAATATGCGAAGTGAATCTGTTAATGGCTTCTTTAATATTGAAGGAACGTATAATACCAGTGCGTATCCTGGTAATTACCTGTTGTTGGATTCGAATGATTTTCCGATGAAGTCTGATGTTGTTGGAGTCTGTTTGAACGTCCTACCTGAAGGTTATCATTACCAATGGCTACCAATGTATGGAGCCGAGGGTGTGCAAATCCAAGTCATGCCTGAAACTCGCATCGCTTATATAAGCCAAAATGGAAAAACTGAGGAGTTTGATTTTAAGGTATGTATAATAAATGAGTCAACAGGATACCCTGAAATAGTTAGGACTTTTAAATTCGTATATCATAAGAATTTTTTCGGACCAACTGGGCATCCTATAGATTAATGCTTGGGTTAGCAACATGAAATATGAACATTGAAATAGAACATTAGTTTTTAGGTTTTATCATATAATGATTAACCGAAAAAAGATGTTAGTCGTTAAGGTTGGCTGTGTTGTGATGACACGGTCAACCTTTTTGCATTTTTTTAATGATGAAAATATTCTCTTTCTCCTATGTGTCATTCTTGAAAGAGATTGTCTAGTGTGACTTCGCTGTTTACTATACTTTCCTTAAAATGGCACGAAAACGCACTTTTTCTCACTTTTTTTTCGAGAAAAAGTGCGTTTTCGTGCCAAAATCTTTAATTTGGCTTCCCAGAGAAGGACGTGATGTATTAGGCTCATCTGTATATTTTTCCTCTGTTTTGACTAAACATTTGGGGAATCTGGAATATTTTGGGTAAAAACATTTGGGGAATCTGGAACATTTTGGGCAAAAACATTTGGGGAATCTGGAATATTTTGGGTAAAAACATTTGGGGAATCTGGAATATTTGTTTATTTGACTTTTCCTGATTTCCTCTTCAAATAGGTTTGATGGTGTATCATTTTCGTTATAATGTTGGCTATCAAACCTATTTGGTACTTCTCACAAAGTATTTGTTATACCACGCAAAGTCTTTTTCAGCCTTTTCTGTTACTTTTGCAAGCGGAAATGAGAAACATTTCAATTTTATAACTGGATTTTATTAACTTAATAACAAATTGTAAAGCTTATGAAAAAGTTATTTACTTTGATTGTAGCAGCTTTCATGGCTGTAAGTGTGAATGCTCAGACAGAGACTCCTCTTGTTTTGGGTGGTGATTGGAATGCAGGTTTTGCCGGCGATGCTGATGTTTATGACTTCACTATTAACAAGCAGTATGGTGCAGCAGAGTTTGCCTGCAATGTCAACTCTGCAGATTATCCTAAGTATATCCTCGAGTTCGAAGAACCGCTTCCTGCCAACTTCCAGGTGAACTATACTTGGAAGACTTCTGCTGATGCAGAAGGCGATGCAACTCCTGCCTACGGAAGAGCTGTGGGTGATGGAGCAACCAAGAAGTTTGAACTTCTTTTCGAGCAGGAGCATCCTTACATCGTGGGCGTAAGCGTACAGCATACCGATGCTGAGGAAGTGAACCTGAAGGTTAAGAAGATGATTTTGGTTGCCGCTGACGGTACTGAAAAGAAAATTAATGCCTCCTTCACCAGTTGGGGTGGTACTGATAACACAGTTGTTTATAAGGGTATAGTTTCTTTCGATAAACAGTACCAGCAGCTTGCTATCAATGGTTTGGCTGGCAAGAGTAATGTTACAGTCAAGGTGAAACTAGCTGAGCCAACCCCAAATGTTCAGATGTGTGTAGATTACGAGGATAATACATCTGAGTGGCCTTCATTCGGAGGCAGCGATGAGATTACTTTCACCACCAAGGAAGGTGTAGCCATCAAGAAAGTGGGTATCCAGTATATCGACCCAGAAAATAATCCAGCAAAGGTTTCTGTGCTCGGTGCCTGGTTGGTTGATACAACTACCGGCATTTCTAAGGTAGAGAATCTGAAGGTTGCTCAGGATGGCAAGTGCTTCAATCTCGCTGGTCAGCAGGTTGGTAAGGGTTACAAGGGCATTGTGATCAAGAATGGTAAAAAGATGGTTATCAAGTAATAGATGAGACGTTTTACAATGCTCGCATCGTACTATATATAATAATGTGTACGATGATGTAGAATCTATATAATATAAATATTAAACAAATGGTATAAAAAATCCCAGAATCGCTCTTCCAAGCAGTTCTGGGATTTATTATGGTGATATTTGTCATCAATATCTCCGCTATTATATTTTTTATGTATTGCTCAGATTCTTAATGATTTCCAAAGGTAGCTGGGTAGCTTTGGAAACCTGTTCGGCAGAAAGTCCCATTGCCAGCAATCGTTGTGCTGTTTCTGTGTTGGCCTCATGCTTGCCTTCTGCTCTACCTTTCTCCATACCTTTTTCCATACCTTTCTCCATGCCTTTCGCCATACCTTTTTCCATACCTTCCTTCATGCCCTTTTCCCTGCCTATTTCTATACCCTCCGCAAGACCTTCTTGTTTGCCTTCACGCTTAGCAGTGTCTACGGAATTCTTGATGTCGCGATATGCCATCTTGCTGGTCTCATACTCCCTCATTTCCTGCGGAGTAAACTTGGCTATTTCGGCTTCCTCGAAGAGGCGGTCGAAGACCTTGTCGCACAGCTCTTTAGGGCGCTGGGTAAGTTTATAGAGGTTCTTCAGTGCATAGAGCCACTTCTCGTAGAGCGTATCCAGTTGTTCCAGGGATTTGTTGAACTTGGAAATCTCTACATAGATATATTCGAGCTTGTCGTAAAATACTTTGTGGGTAGCAGTGTCGCACAACTGCACATGATGGCGGATTTTCTCCTTGTCGAATGCATCCTCGTTCATGCTGAAGTTGAGCAGGGCAACGGTATAGATATGATTGAGCTTGAAATCCCACTCATTCCCCTTAGGCGCCTGTTCTCGGATAGGGAAGGTGGAGTAGAAGAGGGCGCGATCCTTGAAATACGTCTGGTACGCATTCTGCATTTCTACAATGAACTTCTCGCCGTTTTCGCCTTCGCAATATACATCAAAGATGGCTCTGCGGTCGGTATAGACATCTCCCACATGCTCCGGGTTCAGATACGATACGTCCTTCACAACCTGTTTGCCATTAAACAAGCTGTTGAGGAAGCAAATGAGCAAATCCTTGTTCATTGCTGTTCCAAAAATTCGCTTGAAACCGAAGTCGGTCAGCAAGCTGATGTATCTTTCTTCTACCTGTTTCATACGCTTTATGTTTTTATTTTCTTCTGCAAAGATACGCTGAATATTTGTAACTTCCAAATTTTTAGGGCTGTTTTTTACATTGAGGAGTGGAAAGTCTTTTTACTTATCCCTTCACCTCCCTTCACCACCCTTCACCCTTAACACACTGACCCACAAAATATTAAGCAAAAAGGTGAAGGGTGAAGGGTTGAAAACTCTTTTATATATATACGCGTGAAGGGTAAGGGTAAAAACCGAAAAAAAGACCCTAGGGTCAAAAATCGCAAAATCCATAAAATAAAGAATATAATATAGAGTTTAAAATATACCCTTCACCCTTCACCTCGTCATTTTTCAGCTTTTTTTTCCGACAGGCAATACAAAACCAAACATCATCTTCATCTTCAAAATACCCCCAGAAAGGGGCACCGATTTGCTGCGTTAAAAACTTTAACCTAGGTTATTGTTTGCAAAAATTGAGCGTCATGACGCTCAACCACCCAATTCACAAATTTGTAGTAATTTCGCAGCATGAACAATCAAAAGATTAAAGAAACATTAGACATGGGCAGTTTTTTTAAAAGAACTGGCAGAAGAAGGCAACGTAAAATTCGGCTTTGCCAAAAAGTTAGGTATAAACCAAATAAAGCTGTTAGAAATCGAGGGCGGCAGGAATACCGTTAGCATGGATATAGAGAACGGAACATTCACTCCCGAAAAACTCCTTGCCATGGAAGAGGCTATCAAAAGCTACCTGAGGCAGAAAGACATAGAGAACAGACATCAGGAAGGATACCAATCCAAACTGAAAATCTACAAGGAAAAAGTAGACAGGTGGGAGGAAGAGAAAGGAGTTGATTATTGGGAAGAGAGAAACAGAAAATGGGCACTGTTCAGAGAGAAACTTCCATACAACTCGGTTTCCAGGAAATCCGCTAAAATTTATGAGAAATTCATCAAACTGACAACCCTTTAAATTTTAAAAATATGGCAAAAAAGAAAACAACAGAAGCAATCAACAGAGAACAGGAAGTCATGGAGGAGAAAGAGGCCTTGCCCTCATTTTTCACTAACCTGTTTTCCTCTGCCAGCAACCCGCTCCCTAACAGAGCGGTGCTGGAGTACACAATCATGCATTCGGCACCGGTAAAAGCCAATACCGAAGGCTACAGGGCGATGATGAAGGTAGACAAGAGAACGGCAGAGGACATCAAGCACCGGCTGCCCTGCATCACACCCAGCGTGCAGCTCAAGGGTAATGCCAAGAAGCTGACCGACTTCAGGAAGGAAACCTACTGGCTGATGCTGGATTATGACGATGTGCCCCCCGAAGACATCGCAGAGCTTAAGAAAAAAGCCCTGAAACAGCGCTTCACCATGATCTTCTACATCACCGTCTCGGGCAAGGGATTCCGCATCCTGCTCAGATATATGCGTCCTGAAGGATGCAATCTCACTGCCACCGAACTCCACCAGCTCGCCATCAGGAAAGCCATGAGCATGTACGACAAGCTGCTAGGTATCAGCAGCGACAAGCAATGCCAGGACATGGTGAGAAGCTGCGGACTGGCTTACGACCCCGAGGCTTACTTCAACTGGAATGCCGAAGTTCTCGCCATCACCCGGGAGGAGGTGGAGAACTTCGAAAAAGCTACAAAGCAACAGGAGGAACAGAACAGGAAAAGGCAGACGGAGGCTGAAAAACCCAAAAAGAAAAATCCTCGCAAACAGGAAGACGAGGCGCCACCCAAGACGCTCACCACCGAAGAGATTCTGCAGTATGTAGACAAACTGGCTGAGAGCTGGGAAGAGCGGTTTGAGGAGCATCATCACAACAGCTACGTAGTGAGATACGCCACATTCTGCCTCTGTTTCGGAGCCGAAAAGGAGGAGGCTGTGAAACATATGGCAGATAAGTTTGGCGGCGAATATGCCGATACCGAGCGGGTGGCACGGGAGATTTACAAGCATACCGAGCGGCTGGGAACCTGGAAGATAAGACAGCAGGGAGAGGATGAGCAGAAACGCTATACCAGCATGAGAGCACTGCTGGGATGGCTGGGAGCCCGATATGAAATGCACCACAACACGCTGAGCAACCAGTATGAAGTGCGCGCCATCAACACCGGAGAGAAACTCTATCTCGACTGGACCGAAGTGGATACCCGGGTGAGCAATTCCCTGTTCGTGAAGATGGAACTGGAGAACATCTGTACCACTCAGAAAAAGCTGGATACGGTGATAAGAAGTAACTTCAGTCCCGAATTCAACCCCATGGAGGAATATCTGAAGAGTCTGCCGAAATGGGACGGAAAGACTGACTATATCGCAGAATTAGCCCATCGGGTAACCGTGATGCAGACAGGCGGTTACCGCCATACGGAGGAGGATTTTGTCTATGCCTTCAAGAAATGGCTGGTCAACATGGTGGTTTGCTGGGTGCGCCCCGATGTCACCAACCAGTCTATCATGGTTTTCGTAGGCAAGGGCGGCATCTTCAAGACCACGTTTTTCGACCATCTTCTGCCGCCCCATCTGCGCAAGTATTTCGCCAACGATTCTACGGGCGACTACAAGAACAAGGATTTCCTGCAGATGTGTGCCAGCAAGGCGATAGTGTGTCTCGATGAGTTCAGTTGTCTGCGCGGCAAGAACCTGGATTCCTTCAAGAGCAACATCACGAAGCGCAACATCAGCATGCGAATCCCTTATGCCGAGTGGGACTGCATTCTGCAGAACAATGCGGGGTTCTGTGCCACGAGCAATGAGGTTCATATCATCGATGATGACGAGAACCGCCGTTTCCTCATCTGGCGCATCGAGAAGATCAAGAGTCCCATCGACTTTCCCTTCAATTACGAGGGCATCTACTCCCAGGCTGTGGCACTGGCTCAGGAGGTGATAGAGAAGCGCCGGAGGGGTGAGCCCTGCGACTGGGTTTACTGGTTTACGAAGGAGGAGAACGAGGAGATTCAGCGCCACAATCTTTATTTCCGTGTGAACAACTATATAGCCGAGCGCATCAACAAGTTCTACCGTGTTCCTGATGCCGATACGCCGTCCGAGTTCTGCAAGTTTGTTACGGCGAGTGATGTGATGGAACGCATCTGCACGAACCCCGCCTTCCGCCAGTCGATGTCGAACAAGGATATATCGATGTTCATGGAGGCGCTGGGGTTCAAGAAGATTCACCGCAAGACGGGCAACGGCTGGAAGGTGATAGAGATGCGTCCTGACGAGATAGAGAACAACCAGAAGATGGATGGCAGCGAGAATATTCCACCCGGAGATCTCCCATTTTAGGAAATTCTGCTTCGGAGATATTTTTTTATCTTTCGGAGATATTTCCGTATCTTTCGGAGGGATTTTCTTATGATTCGGAGAGATTTTATTCTACCAGGCAGAAGAAAGAAGCAACTGACAAAAACAGACTAAAAAGAACAAATTATGATAGAAGACAGAAGTTACGGGAAGGCGGAGCTCGCCATGCTCTACTTTCCCACCGCTACCCCCAGGGTAGCGCTCAACCGGCTGGTGAGATGGATCAACCGGTGCCCCGAGCTCAAGCAGAGCCTCTGTTCGGGCTACGCCGGCAAGTTTTCCCACTTCTACACCCGGCAACAAGTAGCAGAAATCATCGAATTTCTGGA
>OKYY01000220.1_pt1 | contig 16883 bp, 17 predicted proteins | sample 1609091 | NCBI WGS metagenome assembly OKYY01 (sample SAMN02675048, study PRJEB24791) | human gut metagenome, SKBSTL034 | isolation source: stool | host: Homo sapiens | place: USA | reverse complement strand
GACTCGAACCCCAGACCCCCTGCGTGTGATGCATGATGACTTTTCGATTTTTATATCGCTAATTCGTTAAATCGAAGTGATTTGCTACAGATCTGCTACAAACGCCTATTCTTCCCTCCTGTACAACTTATTTTAACGTCCATGCTAGCACTCTTGGCCGAGCACCACGTTCATACTTAAACTCCAGTGCATGACGAATAATTTCAGGCAAGTAATATTTATCGCCCTCCCTTTTCAAATATCCTTCCTGTATCATGTGTTTTTCTTCTTCATTACTTAGCCGAGCATGTTCAACCGCAAGCGGCAGCTTTTTTTGATCGGTTGGCAGTTTCTCCAACTTCTCTAGAATTGGCTTCAATACAGAATATTCCTGCTTTACCTCTTCAATTTTCTCTTTTGAGCAGGTCGAAACTGCAAACCGAATTTCAGTCGGCATGATTATTCTATCTTTATATGGAACCTTTTTAGGTTCTACAGAAGCATACTTCAAGAAGCGAATAATATCTCTTGCTTGCAATTGCCCATTAAAATCCGACAACGCCGCTAATATCCACCGTGAAGAATACGCTTCATTTGAAGATGGTTTTCCTAATTTTGCTCCCCACAAAGGAATCAAGTTATCATCAATCACTTTCTGTGACGCGTTCTCAATTTCAACTTTTCCTTTATAAAATCCTTTTTCTGCCTTTGAAACAAGCCACAATACGAGCCTTAGCGCTTCACTTGAAGACCAGCGAAGTTCAACTTGACTATTTGTTTGCTCAAACTGCTTAAAATTAACCTTGATAGAAGATTGCACCATATCCTTTCTTACAAAGATGATAATCCCTAAATTTGAATATTTTGCCATAAGTTGCGCCACAATATCCTGGCAGAGAATTTTTACAGCTTCTTGCTCCTTCTCATTTTGCGAAACCATTGTAAGAACATCTTCCAATCCATCAATTAGGAACACTATCTTTTTTTGGCAAATTTCTAAGTTCTTATTTGCTTCTTCAAAGCTATTCCATTTTGGATTTATTGTTTTCACAAGAAGTGTTTCCCAAAATGCAAACCAGTCTGTTTCATGGTTTTTCGCTTGTTCCAATTTCTTTGAATTATCCAAGAACCCCGTCACATCAGCATTCGCGCACGAGATATTTTCGTTTGTTTTTCTTACACAAGTTTTAATTGTGGAAAGTATTCCTGTAACATTTTTTGTTGCTATTACCGGTAAGAACTCGGCTTCTATATTTATTTCAAATGAACCACCCAACTTTTCGCAAAAAGTTTTCCACTCTATTGCTTCTGTCATTTTACGATACAGAAATGTTTTTCCTGCACCTTTTGCTCCCATAACTACCGCCGCTGGAATTATGTCGCTGTATCTTTTAGCCAAATATTTTATTGGGGTAGTCATTAACACATCAAAATCACCATTTCCTTCGGCTGTCAATTGCTCTGATGCTAATTGATTTATCTTTGAAAGCAGTTCATTTCTATTGGAAATATCTTTTCGATGTTCGTGACTTTCCTCATAATAATTCTGTTCCACCAGTTCTTTTAATTTTACATAAAGGCTTCTCCCATCTAAATTCATCATAATCTGTGAAACTGATGTTAAATGGATCAATTCACTTGCAAACGGAAGCTCCACAACAACATTATCTGTAAAATTTCCACCTTCGTTTTCCTGAACATAATACTTTGTCAATTCTTCGACAATTTCTTCTTTTTCAGTTAACGATAACGTATCCGGAACCATATTTAAAAATATCTCTGGAATATTAGTATTTTCCCCTACGCTAAGACCTTTCAAAAGATATTTCAATATCGTCTGCGTTCCTCTAATCGATTGTGTTGAAGTAGATGTGACTAAATACTTTTTAACTCGTGGATCTAACAAAATCGTTGAAGAATATTCACTAATTCCAGCTCGGAGATCAACAAGCGCCACACTTAGCCCCAGTCGATCGCATATTTTAGAAAATATAGTTGCTAACGAATATTCCCTTTTTCTAATGTTTACTATACTTTCTGGTGTTGCATATAAATCGATTAATTGTTCTTCATAACGATATGTTGGCATGAATATGTGCTCAATTTTCTGCGTATCTGTTTCAACTGTAATGGTAGACATTTTTAATTTTGAACACGCCAATTCTGCAATCTCATCAATTGGACGATTATCTTGGATCATTGTCAGCAAATCCAAGTAACTAAATGTCTCGTTTGAAATTGTCGACTGAATCCACGTCAAACCTGGTGCTTCGATATCTGCATCCACAATTAAAAGCCTACTGTTTTTCTTTTCCTCAAATACAGACGACCAAGCCTTAGCAAAGGCCAATAACGATAATGACCGTCCCACACCACCTTTATAAGAATGAAATGCAATTACCGGATGACTCAGCTTTTCCAGCTCTATAGATGGATATGCTGACTTCTGATATAAAACACTAGAAAATAATGGCCTTATTGGTTTTGAGCCAAGTTCATCATCCTCAGAAATGCAAATTGATATTGGAATTTCATCACACCCAATATCCAACTTAATATGATTGCTTTCTTTCAAATAATTATTTCCAAACAACTCTTGAACTGTTTGAGAACAATCTTTTTGATGGTTTTCTGGAATGTACAATATAATATCCGTTGGATATACTTCAACCGAATTTATGACATTTCTCCATTTTTCCTGTGTCAAACAAAAATGACGTTCAATATCTTTCCATGTATATAATTTCATATTAAAGTTGCCCTCCTAACCATTCGCCAATATTTTTTAATGTTTCCTCGAATTCCTTTATATCAGTATCGTCATTATTTTTCGGTTGGATAGAGTATCTGCACAGCTCATGGTATTGTCCCGGCTGAACTACATCATTATGATTTGTTTGAATTGTCGGAAACGTAAATGTTCCTATTATTCTCAATTTCTTTAGTAATTTTCTAAAATCATGTGTTCCTAAAACTTCCTGAACCTCTTTTTGTGCATCACTTACCCGATACACTTTTTCTTTTTCCATAAGAGCACATTTTAATCCACATTCTACACTATACGTTAAGAGCAGTCTGCGACTATTTACGCTCCCCGTATTGTTCCAATTCAAATAAGCATTCCAATGTTTATTGTAGGCATTTCTATAATCTTGCCGATCTGCTTGAAGCGCCATTTTCTTTCCAACTTTCATCTTTTGATTTTTCTATGCCATTTTAAGAAAATTCAACCGCTCATAAAGCATCTTCTTACGTCGTTCTTTCCCAGCGATTGCTATATTTAACATATCATATTTTTGATTCAATCCTATTTTCTTTATGGCTTCCACCGCTGCCTCCCTTTGGCTCAAATGCCGCTTTCCAACAGTCAGGCAGTTTGCACCATCCAGCGTGTCATACTGCTGGAACGCTCGATTAAAGTCCATCAGATCATGCAGCCGGACAGGTTGATTCGTCTCATTGTCCACCAACAGACCCCAGTTTTCCCAATGGCGGTCGGTGTTGCCCACCAGATAATCCAGAATGTTCATCATATAGTATCCGTGGGCATCCAGTTCCAGAATTTTATCCAGCGTGTTCCAATCATGGTTTGTGCAGTAGACATCATAGGCTGCATACGTCACAAGGCTATATCGCTGCGAGGTCATGATTTTACTGATGGAAACCGGCTCGTTCTCAAACATTCCCCGCTCATACAAAACCTGATGACAGTTAAAACATCGGCAGACTTTACTCGCCAGCACTTCACGCTCGACTGCATCCTGTCCGCCATCTTTATAAAGATAGAAGCCATCCTCTCTGCGCACCCACGCTTTAGGATAGCATCCACCAGTGGACAAATCATTTGCCAAAAGATGTGCATTTGTCACAGTCATCTGATGCCCACGCAGTGCAATATCCACAAGAGCATTGCTTAAAGAGTGTGTGTAGAGATTGATATCCTCAAATCGGATATTCTCTTTTTCTCCTTTTACCCAGAACACATCCAGCAGCGACAGGCAATGGTACGAAAGCGCAATCTGTGCACGTTCCCGATCCGTAACGCTTTGAGATGCGCCGATACTATTCAGAATCTCTTTTGCATAGGTACGATCCAGCGTTAGCATACGGGATGCACACCAATAATAAAAATTGGTTACATTATTGATTCGATCATCAAAATCATCTGATTCTTCCAGCATCAAATTGTATGGCATAAAATCTTCAAGGTAAATCTTGCATTCACCAGCCGTGCTCACCTGTGCCACGCACTTTTCCATGTGCATGACATGATAGACTATTGCTTCGCCCATTGCTTTCACCACCTTATTTGACCAATGCACGCCGTCTTTTCTACTATTGTACCTTCTTTCTACTTGTAAAACAAGCCTGTTCTGCATACTGCAATCCAAAAAATCTCACCCAGATAATATAATCGTGATCCGAAACCTCTGAGCCGAAAGACTCAGGGGTTATTTTTATGTCTGGAGGTGATTTTCTATGCTGTTCCGTATCATCGTTGTCATCATCACTATTACGTTTTCATTCTAAGCTGCATCCGCACAGAAAGGAGATATCCCCATGAACTTTTTACCTGAACTCATTCAGAAACATGGCACGGTACTTGTTGAAGTCCTCGTGCTGATTGCTGAAGAAGTCGAAAAGAAAAACTAACGAAAACAAATCGAAAAGGAGATTTTACTATGTCTGCAAATGTTGAAACCATGTTCTCTGTCCGTGAAACCCCTTGGCACGGCCTTGGCCGTATCATTATGGATGCCCCTGCAAGCCGTGAAGCCTTGGAGCTGGCTGGTCTGGATTGGCAGGTGGAAAGCCGCAACATCTATTCCGGCACGGGTGCTATGATCCCCGGTTATCGGGCTAACGTCCGCAGTACCGACGATGCCGTTCTGGGTGTGGTGTCTGACCGCTACCGCATTGTGCAGAACGAAGAAGCGTTCCAGTTCACGGATGACCTGCTGGGTGAGGGCGTTACTTATGAAACCGCTGGCTCTTTGCAGGGCGACAAGAAGGTCTGGATGCTGGCAAAGCTGCCGGAGAAGTACATTATCGCCGGAGACGAAGTGACCCCATATCTTGTGTTCTTCAACAGTCACGATGGCAGTTCTGGTGTGAAAGTAGCTATGACCCCTGTTCGTGTTGTCTGCCAGAACACCCTGAATCTGGCTCTGGGTACGGCAAAGCGTATCTGGACTGCTCGCCACACCGAAAATGTTCTGCTCCGTGTGCAGGATGCCCGTGAGACCTTACAGCTTGCCAACAGCTACATGGGGGAGCTGGGCAAGGGCATCCATGAGCTAACCACCATCAAGCTGTCTGACCGCAAGGTACAGGAGTTCATCAATGAGTTCTTCCCCATCACCGAAGATCTGACCGATGGCCAGCGGAAGAACAACCTGCGCTTGCAGGAAGATTTGAAGGCTCGCTATTATAACGCACCCGATCTGAAGTGGGTCGGCAAGAACGGCTGGCGTTTCGTGAACGCTGTTTCCGATTTTGCCACCCATGCAGATCCCATCCGTAAAACTCGCAACTACAACGAAAATCTGTTCCTGCGCACCGCAGAGGGCAATCCCATGATTGACAAAGCCTACAAGATGGTGCTGGCAGCAGCATAAAGGAGGACGTATGAACGATGTGAGCAACCGGGCTGTCCGGGAATTTTCTGAGTTCCTGAACAGCATTGAAGCTGATTTTCCAAAGCCTACTTGCACCACGGCATATGAGATTACGATGAAAAGCACTATCGTCAGTGCCTTGATTACATTGGACACCGAAAAGCAGATGGACGAGCGTTTCTGGAACCATCTCCGGGTGCAGCGGAATATTCTGGATTTCCTTTATACCCTGTGGCTGGATGATGACCGCACTTTGGTGGATGAGTTTTCCACGATTATCAAGGACTTGGTGGAATATGATTTCTCCATTGTAGAAGAACAGATGAAAGAGAGGTTAAATATTGCATGAAAAGGCTTGTATCTACATTGAATTTATCCAAAGAGGATTGGCTCCGTTATCGCAAATGCGGTATTACCGGCACCGATGCAGGTGCCATTCTGGGTGTAAATCCCTATCGTTCTGCTTTTCAGGTTTACTGCGACAAAAACAGCGAAACTATTGAGAACATCGATAATGAGGCTATGCGCCAGGGACGCGATCTGGAAGATTATGTCGCACAACGCTTCACCGAAGCAACCGGTCTGAAGGTGCGCCGTGCAAACGCTATCTATCAGAGCGAGGAACATCCGCTGCTTCTGGCAGACTTTGACCGCCTGATCGTTGGACAGAAGGCCGGGCTGGAGTGCAAGACAGTCTCGCCGTTTTCTGCGGACAAGTGGGCGGATGGCAAAATCCCCGCACATTACATGGCTCAGGTCAATCACTATCTGGCTGTCAGCGGTTTTGACTGCTGGTACATTGCTGCTCTGATTTTCGGGAAAGAACTGGTGATTCACAAGATCACAACCGACAAAGAAGTTCTGAACAACCTCATTGCCAAGGAAGAGCACTTCTGGAAATACAACGTGATGCCCGAAATTCCACCTGTACCTACCGGAAGCGAGGGGGATACACAGCAGATCAATCAGCTGTACTCTGCAGATGATCGAAACAAAACTGCCGATCTGAATCCCATCCGCGACCTGTTGGATAAGCGGCAGGAGCTTTCCGACCAAATCGAGCAGATGGAACAGGAGAAAACGGCTATCGAGCAGCAGGTCAAGCTGCAAATGCAGGATGCTGCCTATGGCACAGCACCGGGCTATAAGGTGTCGTGGGTATCCTCCGAAAGCAAGCGTGTGGATTCCCAACGTCTGCGGAAAGAGCAGCCGGACATTTTCAACCAGTACAGCAAAAATGTAAGCAGCCGCAGGTTCACCATCGTTCATGCGGCATAATTATATGGCGGCAGAGAGCAGCTTCTCTGCCGCCTTTTTTCTTGGAGGTTTGATTATGGCTACGGAAAATCCATTCGTAAAATTATTTGCTATCGACTTCAAAGATCATCTGGAAGTCAAGAAGTCTGGCAATACCGAGCTGAAATATGTAAGCTGGGCGTATGCTTGGGCGGAGGTGAAGAAGCTGTATCCCACTGCCAACTATGAGGTCAAGAAATTCAACGGTCTCCCTTATGTTTATGACCCCATAACCGGCTTCATGGTGTATACCTCGGTCACGATTGAGGGCGTTTCGCACGAAATGTGGCTACCTGTACTGGATGGTGCAAATAAAGCCATGAAAGCTGTGCCTTACACCTACACCACCCCGAAATGGGACTACAATCCTCAGACCCGCCGCCGTGAAAAGATCGGCATGGAAGAGCGCACCGTAGAAGCAGCCTCCATGTTCGATGTGAACAAGGCTATCATGCGGTGTTTGGTGAAGAACCTTGCCATGTTTGGCTTAGGTCTGTATGTCTATGCCGGAGAAGATTTGCCGGAAGATGCTGCACCGCAGCCGGAGGCAGAACCGCAACAGCAGCCGAAGCCGAAATCCACCAGCCAAAAGCAGGAACAGCCGCCGATGCCCTGCATCTGCGCTCGTTGCAACCAGCCCATCAAGAGGGTCAAGCTGAAGGATGGCTCCATCATGCAGGCGGCAGAGTTTGCCGCCACCCATGAGGGAATGTGCGCTGACTGCTACAAAGCCACCAGATTGAACGTAGCATAATAAAACTGCTCTATTTCGATGTCACTTGATTCTTGTATGATTCTATATTTCATGGTACACTTACAGTAGTGAGTTCTGAAAGCTCTCCTCTGTGAGCGGAAAGGAGCATTGCATGAAAGATTTGCAGTTTCCTGTTGGAATCTCGAATTTTGAAAAGATTCGAGAAGGCGGGTATTATTATATCGACAAGACCAATCTGATTTCTGAACTTCTTAGCGGTGGTATCGCTGAAGTAACATTGATCACTCGTCCTCGCCGTTTCGGAAAATCCCTTGGTATGAGCACTCTCGCAAATTTTCTGGACATCACCAAAGACAGCAAGCAGATGTTTGAGGGATTGGCGATTTCCAAAAATACAGAGCTTTGCAAAAAATGGATGAACCAGTGTCCTGTGGTATTTTTCTCTTTCAAGGATACGGACGGTCTGACCTTTGAAAGTGCCTATGGAATGCTGTGCATGAAACTGGCATTTGCATTTCAGGATTATCAGTTTCTTCTGGATGACGCTGCTATTTCTGACGATGACAAAGGTATCTTTAAGCGAATTCTGGGACGCACTGCATCCATAGATGAAACCAAAAGCTGCTTTTTGCTATTGACCCGGATGCTGGAAATCCATTTCAAAAAGTCGGCGGTCGTCATTCTGGATGAGTACGATGTTCCCATTGCAAAAGCCAGCAGCAACGGATATTATTCGCAGATGCTGGACGTGATGCGGGCTATGATGAGCACCACGCTCAAAGACAATACCTCGCTCGACTTTGCTGTTGTTACTGGCTGCCTGAAAATTGCCAAAGAAAGCATTTTTACCGGGACGAACAATTTCGTTTCGGATACGATTCTTTCTCCCCGGCTGAGCGAATCCTTTGGTTTCACACAGGCAGATGTAGATCAAATGCTGAAGGATGCTGGTCTTGAATCGCAGTCTGCTGAAATCAAGGCATGGTACGACGGTTATCATTTTGGCGATGCAGACATTTATTGTCCGTGGGACGTGATCAGTTATCTGCGAGATTTCCAGTATGGTGTAGCACAGAAGCCGAAAAGCTATTGGAAAAACACCAGCGATAATGCTATTATCCGTTCTTTTATCGACTATGCAGGTGACAATATCACCACGAAGCTCGAAACGCTGATGGCTGGCGGCTCCATTGTTCAGCATATTGAAGAAAACCTGACCTACGATTATCTGCACTCCTCTGAGGAAAATCTTTGGAGTGTGTTATATCTGACGGGCTATCTGACCAAGGTGCGGGATAAGGATCTGCCGGATTCGCTGCCGGATGGTTGCTCTGCGTTGATGATTCCCAATGCAGAGATTCGGGAAATTTTTGAAACCACTGTAAGCAAATGGTTTGATGACAGTGCAAAGGCGTGGAACCGCAGCCCGTTGTTTGATGCAGTCTGGAGCGGAAACAGCGAAGCTCTGACAAAAGAAATGACCAAGCTGCTGCGTATGACCATCAGCTACCATGACTATCGGGAGGATTTTTACCACGCTTTCCTTGCAGGCATCTTTACTGGTGCTGGCTATGTGGTGGAATCCAACAAAGAGCATGGCGAAGGGCGCAGCGATGTTATTGTAAAGGACATCCGCAATGGTCGTGTGGCAATTTTTGAAGCCAAGTATGCAAAAACTCTGGATGCTCTGCCGGATGCCTGTGATGCTGCCATTCAGCAGATCAATGACCGGATGTATGCAGCAGACTTCCGGGATGACTATGATGACATCCTCTGCTATGGCATCGCATTCTTCAAAAAGCGTTGCATGGTAAGGAAAAAATAATCACTGTCAGGGAGAGTCTTCGGACTCTCCTTTTTGTTATGAGACCGTTATATTGCTTGTAAATTTCACATCTGTATGCTACTATAATAACAAGAGAAAAGAAGGTAAAGGCATGGCGCAAAAGGATACATCTGAAAAAATTCTGGAATCCTATAACGATGTCTTTTCAGACATTGTGAATGTGCTTCTGTTCAACGGCAAACAAGTTCTGTCTGCGGATGAACTGGAAGATCAGGCTCCACGCTCCTACTACAAGGCAGATGGCAAGATTCGTGAAATTGAGCGAGATGTTGCCAAACGCTGGAAGAACGGAAATATTCGTGTGGCCTGTATCGGCTTTGAAAACCAGACCGCTTCTGACCCCAATATGCCGCTCCGTGTGATGGGCTATGATGGTGCAGAATATCGGGCGCAACTGCTCAACGACAGCGAAAATCTTTATCCTGTTGTGACGCTGGTGCTCTACTTCGGTCACGATAAACCGTGGAATGGGCCGCTTTCCCTGAAAGAGCGGCTGAACATTCCCAAAGAATTTGAGCCGTATGTCAACGACTATAAGATCAACCTGTTCCAGATCGCCTATCTCACCCATGAGCAGGTAGAACTTTTCCAGAGCGATTTTAAGGTTGTTGCAGACTACTTCGTGCAGAAGCGGGAAAACGGCGACTACATTCCGAGTTCGCAGGATTTGACCCATGTGCAGGAAACGCTTCAACTGCTGAGTATTATGACGAATGATAATCGGTTTGAGGAAGCGTACAATACAAATACCGATGGCCAGAAAGGGGGCCCACACAATATGTGCGATGTGCTTGATAAAGTGGAAAACAAAGGAAAAGCTGAAGGTAAAATCGAAGGCAAGAATCAAATGGCACTTCTTGTTAAGAAGCTCCTCGATCAGAGCCGCATTGAAGATGTTAAGCGGGCTTCTGAAGACGAAATATACCGTGACAAGCTTATGAAAGAGCTTGGAATCAACTAAACTGTATATGACTTAGGGGAGTATCTTCGGATGCTCCCCTTCACTTTTTACAGGACAATCCAAATGGATTGTCCTGTTTTTATTTGGAGGTACACAATGGAAGAACAAAAAATCAAAGTCCTTGCGCTCCTGCCAATGGAGTTGCCAAAGGAGATCGAACTGGACAACACCCTTGAAGCCATGCAGAACTTTGTAGGCGGGCTGATCGAATGCATCGCCTTAAGTGACACCGGTTCAGAGGTCACACTGGTCTGCAATGATGAAGGCAAGCCGCTCGGCCTGCCGCTCAATCGTCCGCTGTGGGATGGAGCCGATGTTCTTGCCGGGCCGGGATTTCTGGCCGGATGCGATAACGAGGGTAATCTGACTTCCCTGTCGCAGAGTGCAATGGATTTCTACAAAGAGAAGTTTAGAGCTTTTATCATTGAAGTTTAAGGAGGAACGCCTTATGACCTTTAATGCAATGACCGAACACTACGAGGAGATTACAGTTTGCGGAAAGCCTGCACTGTTCACCAGCATCCGCATCAAGAGAGATACCATCCCGGACGGCCTGTACGCCTACGATGTCCGGCATGATGATGAGTGCCGGGGCATCCCTTGTGAGATCGCGCCCTTTGTGAGGGTCAACCACTGGGGCACCATCATCCTTGCGGAACCGCTGGAACTGCCGGACGGTGGGCGGCGATATATTGACGAGGACACCGACTGGAACTACGCTCCGTTTGGAGGAACAGAGAAAAATCAAAAGCCATGTGTCACAGCGGAAGAATTTATAAAGACCTATGCGAAGCAGAAATGACAGAAAACTTGTGCCGGAAAAGTATTAAAAATACCGTTCGTCATTTTAGCGTTATCAATATGCTAAGATAAATTGCCAAATCTCGCTGTAATTGATACTTTTCTGCACCTACGGCATTTTTGATACGGAAAGAAAAGAGTTATGAGCATTTATGGCTATTGCAGAATTTCTACTGCAAAACAGAGCATTGACCGCCAAATCCGCAACATCAAGGCAGAATACCCGACTGCCCATATCGTGCAGGAAGCTTACACCGGTACATCCATTTTTCGCCCGGAGTGGCTGAAGCTCTACCGGATTCTGAGAGCCGGAGATGTGGTAGTGTTCGATTCGGTGTCCCGGATGTCCAGAAATGCAGAAGAAGGTTTTGCTTTGTACGAAGACCTCTACCACAAGGGCATCCGACTGGTGTTCTTGAAAGAGCACCACATCGATACCGAGACCTACAAAAAAGCCCTGTCCGGCAGCATCGCCATGACAGGGACGAATGTGGACTTCATCTTGAAGGGCATCAACGAGTATCTGATGGCTTTGGCAAAGGAGCAGATCAAGCTGGCCTTTGAGCAGTCCGAAAAAGAAGTTGCCGATCTGCACCAGCGTACCCGTGAGGGACTTTTGACCGCCCGGCTGAACGGCAAGCAGGTTGGCCGAAAAAAGGGTGTTGGATTTGAAACGAAAAAAGCCTCAAAAAGCTTGACCGCTTTATCCTTTTGAATAATAGGGTTTAGGTACAGGATTCCCGGATTTTTGCCAGATCACTGTTCAGCAGCGTTTCATGTTCCAGAAGTTCTTTCTGGACAGCAAGTAGGAAATCTCTGTTATCATAGAGGATTTTGTAGGCTCTGCGGTATAACTCTTCCATCTTAGCTGCTTTTATAACTTCGCTACTGAAAAGTCTTGTCTCTGACATTCTATTATTCGCCGATTCGACCTCCGAGAAACCAGCACCTGCGAGGGATGTCATCCAAAGATCAAGCAGACGATTGGCATTCCGAATGTCACCACAGATGCCGCTACATCTTTCGTTGATACGGTTGCATCCGTTATCAGGCTATCAGATGGGCAAAAGCCGTTACTGATAGCCCTACTAGAAAAGGCTCTCCGTGATTCACCTGCCCCGAATGAAGCATTGGAACGATTACACCTAGAAGTCCAGAATTCCCGGTCACTCGCTGCACCCGGTTTGGAAAAAGCCTTGACTCCTTTATGGGGACAGAAGTTTCTCGAGAATGGCGATTTCGAGATTTTCTCCGGCATCACCTTGCTGGAATTAGGTTCGTTTCCGCCATCCACGCAACACATCGTTGAAGAGGTAGTTTTTGCAGCACTGTTACGAGAAGCCACTCACGAGGATTTCCCACCCACTTTCCTGTACTTGGATGAATTGAGTAACTTCCCATTGCACCAAACAAGTGCACTGGGAAAAATTCTCAACGAGGGTCGCAAATATGGATTGTACTGCATGCTGGTTACTCAGAGCATCCGTAATTTCAAGGCTGGGCAACGGATTTTGCTTCAGCAGTGCAAATATGCTATGTATTTCCAACCTGCTGATGATGAGATTCGTATGTGTGCCCGTTTCATTAGTTCGTCAGGTGGAACCAAGTTGACTTCCATGCTAAAGAGTCTTCAGGTTGGCGAGTTCCTAGTCTCCGGCCCGGTTTATGTAGGCGATTCTGACACACCGACCACCAAGCCGCTGGTCGTCCATAGTAAGCCGCCAGAGGATGTCGTTCCTGCCAGTGATGCACTAACGATTCCGATGCCTTCTGACACCGAGCCAATTCTCCCACCAGCACAGATTGATTTTCTTCCACCACTGGATGAACTTGACGGTTGCGATGATTGCAATGATGAAGATTCCACTCAAAACAATGAGTTTGGGCCAGTCACAGAGGATGTCTATCCTCCCTTGCCAAGTTCATCTTGTGAGCTTTCCTCTGCCTCAATATCGCCCAGTAAAGAGGTCTCCGAGCCACCAAAGCAAGATTTGCTCACACCTGAGCAAATTATCGCATCCATCGCTTCATCGAACCGGCCTCGTTCTTGTTATGATTATTATAGTCCTGCATGGCCACAAACGCAACCCATTGATAGCTCCTGTGTGGAATTTGATTTTAGCCACGCAGATTTTAGCCTCCTTGTACGAAAAGACGACAAACGCTTCGTCTTCACTCCAAATATCAAGACATAAAAATTTTACGTCAATTCAAACAAGTATCATTACTTTGAAGCGTTGAACTCTTCAAACTACAAGTATTTTCAGTAGGAAGCACCTATGACAAACAACAACAGCGACTTCATCAGTCTAACCGCAGCTGTCCGCCGCGCTCGAAGCGAAGGGCTGAATCTGAGCTATGCCAGCCTGCGGAGGTTTGTCGCCGAAGGATTCATTCCACACGTGCCCAATGGTAGCCATATTTTAGTATACTATCCAAATGTGGCCAACCTACTGAAGAACAGTATGACTGCTGAACAAAGTCGAGCTTATCAGCTTTCCCGTAGCCGCAGCTAATCCAACCATCTGCCCTCGGCATCATCCTGATGTCGGGGACATTTTTGAAACAGGAGGTTCAAATCTATGTTCTGTGAAAATTGCGGTCATCAAATCTCAGATACCGCTAAATTCTGCTCTGCCTGCGGTCATCCCGTTGGCACAGCACCATCCCCCGGTGCAGAAGCTCCACCTGCTGTTCCAGTCAAGCGAGAATCACCCCGGCTGAAAGCATCATCCGGTAATGGAAGCATCTCTAAGATGTCCGGGATACGCCGGAAGCCATGGCTGCTCCGAATGCCAATCCCAGACCCCCACACAGGTATTACGGTTATGAAAACAGTCGGCACTTACGTTACCCGTGAAGAAGCCGAAGCGGTTCGTGCTGAAATGATGAAACGCCCTGCCACACCATATCAGGATTCCACCTTAGCAAAAATTCACGAGATCTTTCTGGAATCTCGCGAGTACAAAGGCCGTTCTGATAAGGCCCGTGAACTGTATGATCTGGCATGGAAGTATCTAGAACCGCTCTGGTATTATAAAATCGCCGCCCTCTATGCGCAGGACTTCCAAAACATCCTTGATAAGATGGCCGATAACGGACTGTCTCAAAGTATGTTGGAAAAAGAGCGTACTCTTATCAGTAAGCTGTATCGCACAGCCATTGGCTGGCGTGTCGTGGATGCCAACCTTGCATCTGTCCTGAAAGTCGAAGGACGCAAATCTCCGGAACGCGAGATTTTCACGGACGAACAGGTGACGCTGATCCTGAGCCAAAAGAACACGCCCACCGGGCAGATGGTAATTGCTCTTCTGGCCTGCGGAGTTCGTATCTATGAGCTGCTGCACTTCAAACACGAAGATTTTCACCGCACGGAATCCGGTGCTTATCTGATCGGCGGCTGCAAGACCGAAGCCGGACGCAACCGCATCATTCTCATTCTCGACTTTGGCATCCCGGTTTTTGAACATGCGTATGCCACCTCTGTGGAAAACGGTTCGCTCTTTCCCAATGGAAAAGGCGGTTTCTGGAATGAGAAGAACTGGCGTAACCGCAAATTCTATCCTTTCTTGGAGGAAATCGGCATCCAGCCGAATCCTTACGACGAAAATGGTAAGCGCAAACCGGAGTTTGCCGGGAAGCTTGCCACCTATACACCCTACACCACCCGGCATACATACGCCAGCCTCTGTGATCGCGCAGGTGTCAACAAGGATATCCTGAAACGTGCTGTCGGGCACACGCCCAAATCCAAAACGCTGGATGAAGTCTATCTGCATCCGAAAGCCAACCAGATGATTGAAGCCTTTGACTCGGCCAATCAACTGGTCAAAGATGAAGTTTTGGCTCTGCCAGAAGAATAACCCCTACATACCAGAAAAACCGTCAACGCATGAGAGAGCAATCTCTCGCGTTTGACGGTTTTCTTTTTTACCCTAAAAGCACTCTTGCTCTGCGTTGTATCTCTTTTTCGATCATCTTCAAGCGATTTGGCGGCAGATTATAACGTGTCGCTCTGCGGTCAAAATGGAAATCCAGCAGCTTATGGAGCATTGCACGGTGACGAGGCTTCATTACGCTCTTTGCTGCTGCAAAGAAATCATCGTATGCAAGCGGAAGCAGTGTACGGGCATACTCATCAAATGCTTTCTGATCGTCCCAAAGATCCGTTCCGCCCAGACTGAACAGCGAGTTTCCGTGGTCAAACAGCGGTGCGGGGGCCGCAATCGTGTTGGTCTTATTATCTACCAGCACACCAAAGTTTCCATAGTGGCGGTCGGTGTTGCAGATGATTGCATCAAAAACCAGCATATCTTCCAGCGCATCCACAAAGTTCTGACCTAACGTCTGATAATACGCAAAAATTGCTTTTATTCCACCTTTGGACACAAGTTGTCCGATGGGAATATAAGAATACTCTTTGCTGGTGAACAGCTCACACCTGGAACAAAGCGTCTTTTTCAGATCTTTTGTCAGGGTGTAGCGAATCGCATTCACGCCCATCACCTGTGCAACTTGATAAGCACACAGTTCCGAGTACGGTTCAAATCCCAGATTGCTGAACCCTGACGTGCCACCTTTATAAAGATAGATTTTTCCGTTTTGCCTGCGCCAGCATTTGGGCAGCATCCCGTTGGTCGAGAACTCCGGGCAGGATGCAAGCGAAGTTCGTATGCTGCTGCCATATCCTGTAAAGGCGATTACTGCCAGCACCTGACTGAATCGGTTATCGTAAAGATTTACTTTTTCAAAAGTATCCCCGGAACCCTCTGCATCCACCCAAAAGCAATCATTGAGTGAAAGACCTTTATTGGCTGCAATAATTCCAAGCGGTCGATTCAAAGAAAGCCCCACCTTAGAGAGCAGAGCATCTACATACGCTCGGTTCTTCGGAATTGTGCGATGCCGCAGCCAGCGTTCTACACCATCTTCTGATACAGTCAGATTCAAAGGTAGAAAAGAACGGTTTTCTTTGTAGACTTTTATAATATGGAGGCCAGTATCTGCACTGTCCATGTTTGCTTCAAAGGTAAGCAGCGGCAAATCAAAATGCCTGATGGTGTAGCGCACAGCGATTTCTCCTTTCATCCATGATCTTTTTCTTTATTATACGGCATCAGGATCCGAATGAAAAGCACCGTCGTCATTCCGCACAAAATTCGATGATAAAATTTTATACCCAAAAATCTGCAAAAATCGGATTTCTGAGGTCATTTTGCCGTTCCTCTCCGAATTTTGCTACAGATCTGCTATAAACTTGCTACAAACGACTGAAAAGGGGGCCTCCTACACGTTTCATTATCAATATGCAAAAGTGAATCCGCTTCATTTTTGCATATCAAAAAGCACGTAGATACAAGAAAAAGCCGCTTACCTTTTCAGGTAAACGGCCTTACGTTTGGTGGAGCATTCTCCACAGCACTCGAACCCAACACCTCTTCACGGGAGATGGTTTTGGAATCGTCCGTGAAGTTGAAATTGAGCACGACCCGGTCGTCAAAGACGTAGACCGAGTTGACAAAGGTATCAATGATCTGCCGCTGGTGCTCCATGTCTCTCATGTCACCCTTGCGGAATTTTTCAAACCAGAACCGCATCCACTCGCGGGTCAGGACGGGCTTTTTCAGCTCTTCTTCCAGAATGCTGGTGTTCAGAGCTTCTTTCCGG
>OKYY01000215.1_pt1 | contig 17168 bp, 8 predicted proteins | sample 1609091 | NCBI WGS metagenome assembly OKYY01 (sample SAMN02675048, study PRJEB24791) | human gut metagenome, SKBSTL034 | isolation source: stool | host: Homo sapiens | place: USA | reverse complement strand
GAACACCTGAAGTATATCCATTCCCCGTAAAAGAACACAAATGAGAAGGCCAGTTTATAATACCGGTTTGTACAACATCATTATCCGGAGTGATCATGACACCCCATAACCAAGAATTTGCAGTAGCAGAATTAAATGTCGGAGTAGATACTTCTGCCAATGATTGCGGTGTTCCGCCGGCAATAGCTCTTTCTGCATCTTTTGCTGCATCAGCCCATTTCTGCATCAACAGATTGGCACGGGCACGCAAGCCATATACGACCGCTTCATCCAATTGGTCTTTATTCGCTCCATTATCAAAGCCGGCCAACAATTCTGCTGCCTGATTCAAATCGCTCATAATCTGATCATATACCTGCTGGACAGTAGCACGCGGATTGTTCTGCATTTCTTCGTCAGACATCTTTTCCGTTACAATGGGAACAGCCAAAGCATTTTCATGACCTGCATAAGTAAACTGATAAATCTGAACCAGATTCAAATAGTCATATGCACGAGCTGCCAAAGCCTGACCACGATAGATTTTCAAAGAAGCATCTTCTGTAGCAGGATCAATCAAGCTCAATACACTATTTGCGGCCTTCAGATGATTATAAAAAGTTTTCCAAATCAGTTCATCTGTAGAACTGTCATAAACACGATCTGAATAATTCTGAGAAGTATTGAACCAGTTATATCCTGTAACCAGTGCTACAAGATCCTGTCCTCCAGACTCCAAGGCCATAGAGACAGCCGGGACTCCATAATCATTATGATAGGTTGTCGCATCATCGGAAATCGTTCCGTAAGCATTCAATTTAGCAGCCATGGCATTTACTTCGGCCGTGACCAAATTAGGTCTGTCCTTGATCGTTTCTTCTTTCTGATTGTCAGAAATATATTGACCTTCAGGATATTTATCCAAATCGCAAGATGCCAGCAGCAGGGCGGCTGTTGCGAACATCATATATTTGTTTGTTAATTTCATATTCAAAAACAATTTAACGGATTAGAAATTCAATGATATACCACCCGAAATTGTACGGATCGGCGAATAAACATTATCAGAAGCGACATAACCTTGACGCGGATCCAGCCCTTTGCGGGCAGTCAACAAGGCGACGTTATCTGCAACAAAGTACAAACGCACGCCTTCAATCTGTAATTTACGAGTCAGGTTTTTCGGCAGAGTATAGCCGAATGTTATATTTTGAAGGCTCAGATAATCAGAGCTTGTCAAAAAGCGATCGGACAACCGGTTTGTATATTTATCATTTACATTCATACGGGGAACATCCGTATTCTTGTTCTCGGAAGTCCATACATTCAGCATGTCTTTATGCAAAGCACTACCCGTAGCAGCCGGGCTCATCATTTCCTGATATGTGTAGTCTAAAATACGGCCACCTAGCTGATAGGCAAATGAGAGCGACAAGTCAAAACCGTATGCCGTAAAACTTGTACCGAATCCTCCATATACTTTAGGAAGGATATCTCCTGTCGCAAAACGGTTTTCTGTAGCAGTGGAATAAGAAGTCGTAACCGTGTTGCCCTCAGCATCCGGCTTCAACAAAGCCCACTGGCTTTCTCCCGTTTCAGGATTTACACCGGCATACTTCGGTAAATAAAGCTGAAACATTGATTCATCTTCGCGATAGATACGACCTGCATCAATCATTTGGCCATTCAGCTCAGGCGCCAGCTCCAACACTTTGTTTTTGAAATGAGTCAAATTCAAATTTACGCTCCATGAGAAATCTTTTGTTTCGATAATATTCGAATTCAAATCGATTTCAACACCACGGTTCACCATAGAACCGACATTTTCCGGAAAACGGGAATATCCCATCGAAGCCGCAACCGGTTTGAAATAAAGCATATCCGTAGTCTTACGAGAGAAGTACTCTGCAGAACCACTCAGTTTGCCTCCCCAGAACGTAAAGTCAAAACCGGTATTAAAACTATGAGAAGTTTCCCATGTGATATCTTTATTTCCTTTATAATATAGAGAAGTTGAGAAATCTCCATTACTGTTTGCCAAAGTAAACTGATCCTGATACGGATAGTAGTTGCGATACAAACCACCTTGATACATCAAATTGTCATTTCCCTGCAAACCGTAACTGATTTTAAACTTCAACATATTAATCCAACTTTGATTTTCCAGGAAAGCTTCTTTATTCAATAACCAACCTGCACCGACAGACCAAAAGTTACCCCAACGATTATCCGGGTGAAAACAAGAAGAAGCATCACGACGGAAAGAAGCTGAAACAAAATACCGTCCATCATAGTCATATTGTGCACGGAACAGCCATCCTTCTGTTGCATAATTACGAGAATATGAATTATTGCTCTGGTTCATAATACCATTGCCTAATTCAGGAACATTCGGATCATACAATTTCTCACGTTGTCCGTACAAATATTGATATTTATAGTCATAACTTTCATGTCCGGCCAAAATATCCACATTATGAACATCATTAAATGTTTTGTTGTATGTCAACAAATACTGCTGATTTACACTAAATGTACGCTCACTAGATACACTGATCAAACCTCCGACTCCGCTAGTTTCAGAATACTGTCCGTAGAAGGGGTTAACCATCTCTGTAGCACGCACATTATTTACATCAACACCTATATTCACTTTTGCCTTGATTCCATTCCAAATATCAATATCAGCAGACCATTTTCCACTAACCACATCACCCGAATATTTCATTTTATCCAGCATATAACTAGCCAACGGATTTGCATTAGGAATCGTATTACGGCTACCATTTGAATCTTGTCCTGGCTTTCCATAATCATAACGAAGGAAACCTCGATTATCTACCATAATATTGCCCTGTGCATCACGAACATACATAGGATAAATGGCTCCCATAATATTTGATGCATAAAAGATGTTTGCATTTGATGTACCACCCTCAGTATCCTGTTCACGGCTATCATAATGAGTAAATGATACATTTCCTCCCATCTTCAGCCAAGGCTTCACTTGATAGTCAGCTTTCAAACGTGCAGAATAACGTTGGAAACCAGAGTTAGGAACAATTCCCTTATCATCCAAATAGCCGGCCGACATATAATAATTCATTTTTTCAGTCGCACCGCTGATACTTAAATTATACTCTTGACGCAGGTTATTTTCAAAAATTTCATCCGACCAATTATCCGGAGTATAATAATATGTACCATCAGAATAACCTAATGTCGCATTAGGATTCAATTTGCCATCCATACCGATCAGTTGCTGTCCTTGAGGAATGGAATACACCTGATATCCCAAATATGTAGAAGAAAGCATCGCTTGATTAGCGTACGCATTAGCTTTAGCCAAATCTCCGGCTGCCGCATATCCTTTCAAATCGGCATTATAAATAGAAGAATAGTTTAATTCATAGAATGTAGCCGGATCCGTAATTGTTTCATAATTAGGTACTCCACGTTTATTTACACCCCATTTAGCGTCAAAAGTAACACGGGCTTCCCCACTCTTACCACGCTTGGTAGTAATCAAGATTACACCATTAGCACCACGTGCACCATACAGAGCATTAGAAGCAGCATCTTTCAACACTGTCATTGATTCTATATCAGAAGTACTGATAGCAGAAATTTCACCATCATACGGAACTCCATCTACCACATACAAAGGCTTGTTACTAGCCGATATAGATCCAATACCACGAATACGCACTTCAGCATCTTTACCCGGCTGACCATTATTACTTGTAGTTTGTACTCCGGCTACTTGACCCGCCAAAGCATTTGTCACATTTGAAGTTTGTCTCGTCGCTATTTTTTCATTTTTTATAGTAGCAGCCGAACCTGTAAATGCAGATTTTTTCGCTGTACCATAAGCCACCACCATCACCTCTTCAAGCTGCTCTGTATCAGACTTTAACACAACATTCAAGTTTGCTTTAACTGGCACTTCTTGTGTAGCCATTCCGATAAAGGAAACTACCAAAGTCTTTGCGGAACTAATTGTTTATGTAAACAACTGACAATCAGCACAAAAGTATTTCTTCGCTTTACCTGCTTTTCTGCTATATAAATTGTTTGAGAAGTATAAAAGAAATAATTTTCTACCTTTATTCTACTGAAATAAAGTGTTTACTTCATTTTTGTTTTAAATATATTTTGACTATATATTATAAAAGAACTGATATTCTCAATTTAAATGAAAATATCAGTTCTTTCCTTAGTACCAAATAACAATATTTGCTGTATATTAGTTATTTATATGCAGGATTCTGGTCTGCTATTGTTAACGCACCGTTCGCATCAATTTCATCTTGAGGTATGGGCATTTCTAATTTGTCTGAACCGGCAGGAATCAATCCGACTCTGCTCCAATCCAATGTTAAATTTGAACGATCCATTGGTAAATCTCTGCGCTTAAGATCAAATAAACGGTGACCTTCAGCAAAAAGTTCACGACGACGTTCATTCTGTATCTCTGTTTTTAAAACATCACCTGTGCCTGAATATGCACTTATACCGCGTGCTTCCCTCACTTTATTCAAAGCAGCTAAGGCTTCATCTTCATGATTATTATCAGCGGCTAGTTCAGCTATAATTAAATACATTTCAGAACCACGCATCATATTATAATCACCTTCAGCAAAAGCTACTGTACCAGAGCCTTTTGTTCCATCGCTATCGTCATTCTTCCGGCTGTTAATTTTGCATGTGACATAGCTGCCATTGCGTTTGTAATATTTGCCATCTATCTTTACAAATAAAGTTTTACGGATATCTGTATCATCAAAAATATCAATCAACTCTTTTGCAACACCTAGAGAACTGTACCCGTCTTTTACATAAGTAGAATCTTGGTCACAATAGTACCAAAATGCTGGCAACGATAAGAATGATTGCTTGTCAGTAGAGGTACATGTAAAATACCATATTGTTTCAGTGTTATTTTCACAGAACTTGTTTTTATAATCAGCTTTTGACATCAATGTAATTTCTGATAAAGCTTTGTTTGCATGTGACGTTCCATTAGTGTAATCGCCTAAGTCTAAATAAATTCTAGCAGCAATTCCATGAGCTGCCTGTTCTGTTATGTAACATTTTGAAGAAGAGGATGTACCTGTCAATAAAGTACAAGCCTTTTCAATATCATTCACCATTTGAACATAGCAATCTTTTACCGTAGAGCGAGGTATGTCTGTAGTTGAAGATGTTAAACGAAGAATAACTCCTGGATTATCAGGATATTTATTAACAGGTTTTGCATACATTCTAATCAAATAGTGATATGCATAGGTACGCAATGCCAAAGACTCTCCTTCAATACGATTACGTTCACTACTTTCCGGTAATGTTTCTAAATTATCTAAAATAGCATTACAGTTATCAATTAAGCTATAGCAACCAATCCAAGGATCCACAGAATAAGTACTGCTTGGAGTAATAGAGTATTGATAAGGTGAAACAAAACGATTATAGTTACCTGTACTGTTTACCATTGCATCATCAGCCATCACATCAGGCATAAAGAAAATATATTGATTGGTATAATGAGCGTAATGGCCATTAGTAAACCAGTCATAAGCACCAATTAACACCTGCTGTGCTCCTTCAGTACTAGTGAAAACACTTGCATCTGAATACTGGTCAGAAGGAGTTACATCCAAAAAATCATTGCAGCCGCTTAATGAAGCAGTCAACAGTATAGAAGCAAAAATATAGGATATTTTTTTCATATATATCTGGTTTATAAGTTAGAAAGTTAGATTAATTCCCGCAGTAAATGTTCTCGCCAATGGAACTGTACCGCCTCCATCAAGCAAACCATCAACACCACCTAATTCTACATCATAACTTTTGAATTTTTTATCCAAATTCCAAGTTATCAAGTTGTCTGCACTGACATAGATACGTACATTCTGTAATAGAATTTTTTTGATCAGTGATTTGGGTAGTGAATAACCTAAACTGATATTCTTTAACTTAATGAAATCTGCATTATGTAGATAACGACTTGATCTTCCATTAGAAGTATTGGAATTATTTGGAATAAATTTTGGATTGGAAGCATTTGTGTTTTCTGGTGTCCAACTATCTGCTTGTTCTGTTATCAACTGATATCCAGTCTTATTTCCATCATTTAATAAATTTTCCTCATATACATCATATATCTTACCTCCAAATCCGTAAGTAAACATGAATGAGAAATCTACACCTTTCCATGAAACAGTATTAGTCAAACCTCCGGTTGCTGAAGGAAGTGCAGACCCTAATTTATATTTTGTAGCTTTAGAGTATGTATTGGTTGTGGTACGTTCTCCTGTAGGGTTGCCTTTATCATCAGTTACATCCATATACCACAGTGGGTCTCCATTAACGGGGTCTACACCAGCCCATTCTTGCATATAGAATTCATAGATACTATAGCCTACAGTCCGAATTTTGGTGCCAACCACTTCTTCTTTTTGAGGATAAGATGTTATTTTATTATTGTTAAAAGCAATATTAAAGTCCGTTGTCCAAGTGAAATCTTTCGTATTGATATTTGTTGAATGCAAATCAATTTCTATACCTTGATTACGCATACCACCTAGGTTTGATATAGCATTTTCAAATCCGGTTGAGGGCGCCAATGGTTTTTCAAGTAATAAGGCATCTGAAGTTTTATTGTAATATTCAATACTGCCATTCAAACATCCAAATATTCCAAAATCAATACCTACATTAAAATTTTTAGACTTTTCCCATGATAATTCATCATTAGGAATTTGCAAGTGTGTAATGCCATTTTGACCATTGTAATTGTTTCCTGTATCATATAAGCCTTGGAAGCCATACAAATAATCAGATTGTTTGTTACCTGAAGTTCCATAACTGGCACGTAATTTTAAATCATCAACCCATTCAATACCTTTAAAAAAATTCTCTTCACTGATACGCCAGTTGCCACCGATAGACCAGAACGTCCCCCAACGATGTCCAGGTGCAAACCGTGAGGAGCCATCGGTACGAATACTGAATGAAAGAAAGTATTTGTTTAAATAATCATAGTTTATGCGCCCGAAAAATGATTGCATACGCTCGTGATCTTTCTTTGATTTAGTTTCATAAGGAGTAGAGGCCATACTTAATTCAATCATTTCACTATTAGAAAAACCTGTAGCATGAGCATGAAGCATGGAATAAGTGTTCTTATATGCTTCATAACCGGCCAGCAAACCAATATGATGATCATTAAACAAAGAAAAAGCATAATTCAACGTACTGGTAAATGTGGATGTGATGTCACTAATAGCATATTTGCTTAATCGTCCATCTACTGCCGCACCATTACCATGTTCTGGATTATACCAACGCATTTCATCCATATTGGTATAGTCATAAGAGAAACTGTTACGCCAATGTACACCGAAAATATTCAAATCAATAAATGGACTAATTAATGCCCGATGCGTTTTAGTATTGTAGATATCCATTTTCGAAAAAGCCAGTGTGTTCATGTCATTGAACACAGGGTTCACATAGTTATAAACAGGATTGCCTTTTTCATCATAGATTTTATTAAAATCATTATCCAATTTATAGAGCGAGATAGCATTAGGGACAAAAAAAGCATTGGTTAAAGGTGATGAACCACCTCCACCGCCCGGAGGGGTGTTTTGCTCATTGACTGACATTGTGGATGTTACACCGATTTCTGCCCAAGGCTTAATTTTACTGCTGACATTAATGCGGGCAGAATAACGTGATAAATCCGAACCAACGGCCAAACCATCTTGGTCCATATATCCCAAAGATATAAAATATTTAGATTTGTCACTACCACCACTGATGCTTAAATCATATTGCTGGGTAGTTGCTGTCTTAAACAGTTCGTCTAAATAGTCTGTATTTATCATAGCTTTTGCACCACTTGCCAAAATACCCTCTCCAGTAAAAGGATTAGCCATATTAAAAGGATTGGCTTTATACATATCTTGTACAGATGCATTAGCTGCAATACTAGCTGCTTCGGAAGTCATTCCGTCGCTTATGTTTTGAGTATAGAATCCTTTGTAATAAGTCTTATAATGTTCTGTAGAACTCATTAAATCATAGCCATTGGAAGGTAAATGTGAAGAACTTACTTGAGCTTTAAATTCGATCTTTGCTTGTCCGGAAGCACCTTGCTTTGTAGTTATCATGACAACCCCGTTAGCAGCACGCGAACCATATAATGAAGCGGCAGACGCATCTTTCAGAACCGATATGGATTCTATGTCATTAGGATTCAAATTGGATAATGGATTTACAGAAGTTCCATAACTATCTTCATCTGCGACTTTTGATATATTCTTTGATGAAACAGGAACGCCATCAATAACATACAAAGGCTGGCTGGATGCGGACATAGACCCAATACCGCGGATACGTACTTGGCTTACTGAACCAGGTTGACCTGATTGACTTTCTACTTGTACGCCTGCGGATAATCCTTGTAACGCTTTCTCAAAAGAAGCAGTTGGGACTTTCTCTAAAGCATCCGATTTCACAGTAGCTACCGAACCTGTTAATGAATTTTTCTTAGCAGCACCATACGCAACCACCACAACTTCATCAAGAGTTTCAGTATCGGGTTTCAAACTAATATGTAAATTAGACTTGACATCCAATTCTTGACTCTTCATTCCGATAAAGGAAACCACCAAAGTCTTTGCGGAACTAACAAAATATATAAAGTGTTTATAATCAAAAGATTAAAATTTGTCAATTCTATTTATTTACTCTGCGGGAATTACTTTAAACAAAGTTATGATAACCTTTTTTCTACTTTTGTTCTACCTCAGAATTACTTTATACGATAAAAAAGTCTAATTGCGATAAATCTCATTATGATAATTGTATTGTAATAAGATTATAATCTTTTTGAAAAAAAAATGCATGAAATAATGAAAGAGGAGATCCAAATTGGAATTTAGAAATGGGAGAGAGCAAAAAACGTCTGTTACTTTGGACGAAATACTTAGCTATCTAGGAAAAGCAGACAAAATCTGCCTAGTGGCGATTGACTAATTTCAAGTTATTGCTCAAGATCCGATTCGAGAAAGAACGTTAAAGCCATTTTGAGCATCGATATATAACATTGTACAATGCCCATTTTATATATTTAGGTTCACAATGTCATATGACGGGAGAAATTTTTATAAGTCTTCCGGCTTTTTATCAAAGTACTATGATTTTGGATCAACAATCTATCAGACTGAAAGAATATACAAAATTTGTTACACACCATTTCCAGAAAAGCGGGAAGTACATTAATAAAAATGTTATATCTGAAATATATCAACTGTTTGACGGCATAATATGCTATATCCGGTCTATGATCGTTTTTTTGAGTTTTGGCTGGGAAGAACATTAAAAAACTGATGGAAGATTCCGTGTGTAATCAGAATTTGACTTCCCGTCAGGAATTACAATCAGTTCATAAGGATTGATGGTGGTTTGTTGTGTTCCTTCCAAATATGTAACTAAATATTTAACATATATGTCTTTACAGGCACATTTATATAGTAATCGAATTTGAGTTAACAGATGTTTATCGATAATTTCCAAAGACCGATTTACTATATAGATTTACCCAAGTATACATTAATTTTGTATACTTGGGTAATAATCTATTGGATAATTAAGGAGAAAGCTTCATCTTTTCCTCATATCTTAAATCTAAATTATTTAGCAGGTAGGTAAAGTATTTCTTTAAATTCACCAAAACCACCAACATTGGGTACATCATGCGACAGCTTCACAGTAATAACTCCGTCTTCCAAAGCACCTTTGCCTGAAACAAAAACTTCTCCATAGGATGCGTGCTTCCATGCCGGCTGAGATTCTACAGTGACCTCATTGGCTTCATTAACTTTGAAGACAATGTTATATCCTTTTTCATATAAGTTCATAGCTTTATACCATGATATCTGGTCTGCTTTTTGAACTTCTACTTCCCAAGTTGTAAAATCTTCCCCTTCCTCTGCCATAGCCGCAGATTTAAATGTTCCAGTTCCTAATGAAGAAAAAGTATAATCCCTATAAACAGTTATGACTTTATCCGAAGTCTGGTCTATCGTAACCATTTCCTCCGGCAAAGATATCTTGACTTTATAATTCTGTCCAGGAGTTATATCTCCAACTGTAACATGAATATTGGTCTTAAATTCCCCTGCTGCGAATGAAACCGAGGAAGGTACGGTAATGGAGGCAGGGAGTTCCTGCTCTTTATCACCGACAACTAATGTTGCTGATAAATTAATTGTAGTAGCTTCCGAAGATTTCGCGCGTAAGACTTCCACATCAAAACCCTCATATCCTGTGGAAGGAAAGGAAACCGATTGTGTACCTGTGGCGAATGTCACCCCCATTGTTGTGCCATTGTATATATCTCCTTCATTGTCGGTGTTGCACGATACAAAAAGAGTTGCAGTGGCAACAAACATGCCGATTATATATTTATTTACTTTCATAATTTACTTGCTTACAGATTAATACTATTTATGATCACCTATCGGATTCTGATCTTTGCTAGGATCCATGTTCGGATTACCATCAAATTCCGTTTGAGGAATAGTTAATACCCATGCATACGACTCAGGATCTTCCGTATCTGTACCAGCAATTAAAGCACTGGATGGCCAGCCCATGTCTGCAGTACGTCTGAACCCTTGTTTCAGACGACGTATATCATAGATACGTCCAAATTCTCCCCAAAGTTCAATACGGCGTTGAATTATAATTTCTTCAAGTAAAGAACCGGTTTCATCCGAGGTGAGCTTACCTAATGCCGTTCCTGTTTTTTTGCAAGTGTAATCCTCATCACGTTCTTGCATTAAACTGTTCAACATCAGTCGTGCGCCTTTGTCATCATTTAAACGACAAGATGCTTCTGCTGCGGTTAAGAACATTTCCTCAATACGCATAAAAATATAGTCACCTGTCCATTTCGCATAATCTTTAAACTTGAATTTTTCTTGTTGGTAACCATTCTTTTCATTATTCTCGTCTTGTGGATTCCACCATTTTTTGCGGACATCATTTGTGCCTAGCTTTGCATAAAGCAGTTTGTTTATCTGTTTTCGAGCACTAGCTCCATATTTCCCTTGATCCGCATCCATGTGTGTAAAGAAACCTGCATACATTCCGGACTGGTCGGCTATGATTTCGGCCGCCCACATCACATTATTGGCAGTAGCATCATTCATTCCACCGGTTACCGCAGTTCCAGTGCCGATACTACACCCGCTTTTGCTTATTGCGGCATTCGCGGCATCCAAAGCGGTCTGCCAGTCTTCCATCACTAAAGCGACACGAGCCTTTATACCTGAGGCAACAGCCTCATTGATATGGCTGATATGTTTTCTTTTACCTGAGTTGCCTAGCATGGTAATTGCTTTGTCAAGATCCGAAGTGATTTGTTGATATACTTCTTCAACCTTTGCGCGCCCTTTACCTTCTGTTGCAATATCAGTCGGTTCTGTATAGAGTGGTACACAAGGTTCGCTTTCATGTCCTTTATAAGTGCGAGAAAACATTTGCGCCAGCATAAAATAACTGTAAGCACGTACAGCGTAGGCTTGTCCAAGCACATAATTCTTTTCGGTTTCACTTCCAGACATGGTTTCCTCTTCTGCCAAAATGTAATTGACATTAGAAATCCAAGTGTAATAGCCATTCCACATATCATAAGAACGCCATCCGGTAGAGGTATATCTTGATTTTACATTGTAAACGCAATCATACCAAAACCAGCCGCTACCTTGTCCGTTCATAATGCAATCTTCACCCATAACATCTGCCACCAGATTATAAGCTGTGATACCGAAGCATTGATGAGTGTTAGAGCTGTTTGAAACCCCTGCTGTATACATTGCTCGATATACACCATTCAATGATACTAATGCATTAGTTGCTGTTCCTAATAATTCGTTGCCAGAAACAGAAGATGAAGGACTGGTTTCCAAAGCATCCTCACTGCAAGCTACCACAGACATTGCAGCCATCCCGGCAAATATGTATTTAAATATTTTTTTCATACTTTCCTGTATTCTTTTAAATTGTTAGAAATTAATTTCAAAACCTACTGAATAAGTCTTGTTGGGAGCATAAGAATAGTCTGTTTCGCCCTTGAAGTTATACTGTGGGTCCATACCGTCCAAATGAGAAAATAAAGCGAGATTATCTACCGATCCGAATATGCGGACAGACTCTAGCCCGGCCTTCTTTAGCCATTGTTTGGGAATAGTGTAGCCCAAAGTGATATTTTTGATAGCAAAGTATGAAGCATCAACTAAAAAACGGTCTGAAGCTGTGTAGGAACCTCCAATTTGAATACGAGGTACATCTGTGATGTCACCAGGTTGTTGCCAACGTCTCAAAGCATGTTTGTTCCATGTATTGCCTGCATACATAACCTCCATAGAACCAGCGTATAATGAATCATAAACTTTACCTCCTATAGAATATGTACCCAATATTGACAAATCGAAATTCTTGTAAGAGAAATCGGTATTGATACTACCATATAAATCAGGTATACGGCTGCCGGAATAATATTTGCTGTTCGCAGCTTTTTGATAGTCACTGCTGATATATTCGTTAGTGATGTTGCCATTATCATCCTTATCATATACCCAATAGAGCTGCGCTCCTGTTGCAGGATCCACACCGGCAGATTTAGCCATATAATATGTATTAATAGGCATTCCCTCTTTAATACTGAAAACTCCCTTGATAATTTCAGGAGATTCCCCAGTCAGTTTCAGCACTTTATTGGTTACAGTAGAGCCCATCCAAGTTAAGTTCCATATAAAATCAGTGGTTTTGATAAGGGAACCACCTAAGCTAAATTCAAACCCGGTATTACGCATAGAACCGATATTCGCGTTGTATTCAGAGAATCCACTAGAAGTAGCCTTGGGGTATCCCAGCAACATATCCGTTGTTTTGCGGTTATAATATTCAGCACTGACATTCAAGCGTCCGTCAAACATACTTGCCTCAATACCGACATTTAAATTACCGCTTTTTTCCCATGAAAGTTTTTTGTTTTCCAAAGCACCGATCAGGCCTCCTACTTGATTCGCATTCGGATATTCCAATGGATAGAGTCCTTGCCAAGGATAATAATCTGGTACATATCCTCCTTCAAGACTATCATATCTTAACAGATTATCATTACCTTGTTCACCATAACTGATTTTAGCTGATAAATTAGAAATCCAAGTCAAATTCTGCATAAACTTTTCTTGTGAAATTCTCCAGTTGGCACCGACAGACCAGAAAGTACCCCAACGGTTATCTTTTTGGAAGCGTGAAGAACCGTCCGTACGGATAGAGGCTGAAAAATAATATTTTTCATTAAAGTTATAATTGAATCTCCCAAAGAAGGATTCCACACGATAATCTTCCGAATATGAATCCGCATTGTATAGATTTGTACCCGGACGCAATTCAAGAATACCATCTACTAAATTGGTTTTTCCGGCAGACAGAAATTCATATTTGTATGCATAAAATTCATGACCAACCAAAAGATCGATGTTATGAAAGTTAAAAGAACGCCCCCATGTCAGTAACTGGTTAAAAGTATAAGATTGGGTTCTTCTGTTATATTTCATCAACAAACCGCCGGCAGCTGCCTGATTACCATGGTGCATATTCATATATGATTTTTGAGATTTGTTCCGGTAGTCCAGACCAAAGTTCAAAGTCAGCTTAATACCTTTAGCCCATCCGGCATCTTCCGAATCTGAGCCGAATGCCAAAAATGTGCGCAAACCAGCTACATCTGTTTTTATATCAGCCTTGTCATCTACCAAACCGCCTACGGGATTGAAATCACTATACTGTGGGCGTTGTACACTACCGTCACCGTAGTCCAGTTGGCGATTTCCATCAGCATCTAATACATCTTTACCATCTTCTCCCTTTATATACACCGGGTAAATCGGAGCCATAAATTGTGCAGAGTACCATACATTTGAATTAGATGAACCTTCGTAATCACTAAAATTTTGTGTGGAATTGGAAAGTGACACATTCAATCCAGTCTTCATCCATTTATTCACTTCAGTGTTTATGTTTGCACGGGCATTATAACGTTGGAAACCGGTATTAATCAAGATGCCATCTTCATTTAAATATCCCAAAGAGAACATATATTTGGTCTTTTCTGTACCTCCATTAACAGACAACTGGTGTTCATGACGAAATGCATTGTCTCTTTGTATTGCATCCATCCAAGATTCATTCCATGCGGATGTAGCATCACCCTGCACTCTACCTGTTGCAGGATCTATAATTGTTCCCCATGTGTAATTTTTAAATGGATTATATTGTTCTCCACCTAAAACGCCACCTAAATCTGCTGATGCTTGTCTACCGGCAGCTTCCCAGTTATATCCATTGTCAAAGATATATCCGTTGCGTAAACCTTCATACGTTAACTGTACAAATTCTTTTTGGTCAACCATGTCATAGGCTTTCAAGGAACGTGAAGACCAACCTGCCGTAGAACGCCAAGATACCTTAGTCTTGCCTTCTTTTCCTTGTTGGGTAGTAATCATAATTACACCATTTGCACCACGGGCTCCATAAAGGGCTCCGGCTGAAGCATCTTTTAAAACTGTCATGCTTTCAATATCGGCAGGATTGATAGAACTCATATCTCCACTAAAAGGTATTCCGTCAACTACATACAAAGGATCTTGTGAGGCATTGATGGAACCGTAACCGCGAATCACGATCTTGGCAGCTTCGCCAGGTTGACCTGAGCCTGAAGTTGTTAACAGACCTGTAGTCTGTCCTTCCAATCCTTTAGTAACATTACTTATAGGACGTAATTCCAGTTTCTTATTATTAATAACGGATGCTGATCCTGTAAAAGATTCCTTTTTTGCAGTGCCATATGCAACAACCATCACTTCTCCAAGCACTTTAGTATCAGATTTTAAAATGATGCTAACATTCTGTTTGATAGAAACCTCTTGACTAGCCATTCCGATAAAGGAAACTACCAAAGTCTTTGCGGAACTAATTATTTATGTAAATAATTGATAACCAGTATATTTATTACTAAATCTCTTATTCGCTTTCCTTGATTTAAGCCGTTTAAAGAGTATGATAATAATAATTTTCTACCTTTCTTCTACTGAAAAAAGAATTGACTTGCAACATTCCTGTTCGTTGTTACTCTGTTCATAAAATACCTGAAGTACTAAGATTGATATTTATCAACTTTTTAAATATTTCAAAACTTCCAAAGATTGTTTGCACTTTAGATTACAAAAGAAGATAGTAGGACATGAAGTAAATTAGCAAACTATTATTATCATTTTCTGATATAGAATTTTATATGCGCATATTATATGATATACATATATGAATTTTGCAGAAATTCAATAACCTTGATACCTATTTTCTACCCGGTTAGGCTGAGATGGAAATATTGTCACATTTTATTTCTTTTAGTTTATCGTATTGCAATCACAACAAAAAATTATCATGTTCACAAAACGATAAACTTTATTAAGAAGATAAGGCTATATTCACTTTTGAAAATGATTCTTCTTCATCTTTATAAGAGATAATGTATAGACAATAGAGTTAATTATCTTTTTTGACATTTTTTCAAGTCTCGTATAATTGTACTTCCCATAACTTCTCCATAAATTTGTGTTGTAGCAAGGTTTTTATGTCCTAATAATTTTTGCACGGTTGTTATATTAGCACCTTTATATATCAATAAAGTAGCATTAGTATGCCTTGCAGAATGGAATGAAAAGTGTTTGCTTATTTTTGCTAATTTGCCAATTCGTATCAGCTCTTTATTTACACTTGAGTTATTTTTAATTGAAAAAAACGAACTCCATTTTCCCTGGTATTTTTGTAATAAAGTTAAAGCCTTACCTTCAAACAGCAAGTTTAAAGGCAATTTCACTTCTGTACCTGTTTTGACAGAGTCAAAGATTAGCCATAATTTTCCATCCATTTTTACGATATTTTTCTCATTCAAATTCACAAAATCAGAATACCGCAATCCCGTATAGCAGCAAAATAAAAATGCATCAAGAGTATGTTCCAGACAACTATTTCTTCCTGTCAAAGACACTTCTTCCAATTTTTTCATTTCTTCCGGTAATAAAAAAACATGTTTTCCTTCCTTCATTTTAATTTTATATCTTCTGAAGGCATAGTTATTGGGATCAATGTATCCTTTATTAATTGCAGCATTAACAAAAGATTTCAAATGCTTCATATGCTTGGCTACTGTATTTGTTTGATATCCAGATTCATAAAGAAATTTTTCAAAATCCGTAACGAAATTATAGGTTAAGTCTTCAAACTCAATTGTCGGTTTGAACGATTGTAAAAGGGATATTGTTGTTAAATGGTTGCGCTTAGTGCTATCTTTTAGCTGAGAAGACATTATTTCTTTACGCGCAAACCCTAAGAATGAAGCATCTGTATTCGATTTGAACTCTTCTTTTATGAGGCTTAAGGTTATTGTCTTTCCTTGCCTCCACAAACTTAATTCTTTTTTCTCTAATTCAATAATAAATTCATTAAGCATGCCATTCAGCGCATCTTGGTTAGGATGATCTTTGATGATTTTCCTTTTTACATCCCATTGTTCTGGCCGTAAATAAACATGTGTGGAAAAATACACTTTCTTTTTATTCAAGTAGGCTTCAACTTGGACCAAAGCGGTCCCTCTGTCATTTAAACTTTTTTTTCGATTGTAAACGAAACGATAACTGATTTTCCTCATAATTTAATTCTTTAATTGAAATTCTATAATAAGACGCAATAAAGAAAAGTAGAAAAGCATTATCCTACTATTTTGTTCTCATCTTTATATTTATTAGACGATTCGTTAACATTTATAGGTTAATGTATGTTTACCTGATCAGTTATAAATTGAAAGTTTCTCTTTTTAATGACTTAAAAAAAAGAATAAATATGAGGTTTATTTTCGTCTTTTGTGAGTTTTAAATGCCTAAAAGCATAAAAATATAGCAGTTTAGTATGTTTTTTACAATAATTTGTTTGATATTACAATTTTATTCATACCTTTGTCATTTGTTAGAGTGAATGAATTTATATTAATGTAAAGTTAAACTTTAAGAGAGAATTTTATGAAAAGAAAATTAATGCTGTTATTGACC
>OKYY01000158.1_pt1 | contig 22471 bp, 15 predicted proteins | sample 1609091 | NCBI WGS metagenome assembly OKYY01 (sample SAMN02675048, study PRJEB24791) | human gut metagenome, SKBSTL034 | isolation source: stool | host: Homo sapiens | place: USA | reverse complement strand
TTTCGCAAAAAGCGGCTGATTTTTGCCTGCAAATTGCGGTGTGACGTGCCTTTTTTGAGGTTACAAAAATGCCCTCAGCTGCCAATGACGGCCGCGAGAAACCAGCTTCATCCAACAATTTTAAAGACTCGAAATCGTTTTGTCCTTAACCGGGCACGTGGGTTCGAATCCCACCATCTCCGCCAACAAAAGGCACCAGCTCAGGCTGGTGCCTTTTTTGCGGCTAGAGGGTGCGGATGAGAACAGGGCGGCGATTTTCGATGTGCAGCACAAATCCATCAGCCTCCCAAAAGTGCCCATCCAACAGAACTTCGCCCTGAAATGTAATCCGGCGGAGCTTCTGTGCGGCGTCGGTCACCTCAACGGTGCAAAAGCGCTGCAAGTAGCTGCAAATAGCGGCGGCGTGGGAGACGACAAGGGCGTTCTGCCCCTCCGGGAGCGAATCCAGCAGTTCGTGGATGCAGTCTGCCATCCGGGCGCTGACCTCACGGAAGGACTCGCCGTCCGGATTTTTGAAGTCCGGGTCTTCGTATTGGCGTTTCCAGAACGAAGCGTCCTGCCCGGTCGTGTCGCCAGTGCGGCGCTCGGCAAGGCGGGTGTCCTGCCGGACGGGAAGCCCCAGCAGCTGTGCGGTCTGGAACGCACGCAGCGAAGGGGACGACCAGACGAGCGAGACCGTGCGGAAAGCGTCATTTTGAAAGACTGCGGCGGCCCGCTGAAGACCTTCGGCAGAAAGGCCGGGGTCGGGGCTGGAACCGCCGCGCTCCGGGATGGAATGGCGCAGGAGAAGAAGGGTTGTCATGAAAGCCTCCGATTAAAAAAGTGACTTCAGTATAGCAGATTCGGGAAAGCAGATGCAAGAAAACGAGCCGAAAGAACGATGGGGCCGATTCACTCCCCCTCAAAACGCAACCAAATTGCAAAAAATGTTACAATTTTCTCATGAAAAAAGAAGACTGGATTTCTCCAGACTTCCAATAGTATGTATCAATGGTTGCAGTTCAAGATCTTCTCAAGCGTATCCGCAAACTTGGCATCCTGCTCCTTCGTCCGCTTTGGGCTCCCCTTGGGGTGCTTTCCGGCACGGAGGAGCTTTTTGTTTTCATACCGCCGCAGCATAAGAGCGTCTATGTTGTCGGCGGTGTACTCCAGACCATTCTGGTTTAGCACCCGGGCGCACTTGGCAAGGCACATACTCGCCAGCCCGTAGTCCTGTGTCACGACAATATCCCCCGGCTTTATCCGGTTGACCAGCGCAAAGTCCACGCTGTCAGCCCCTTTATCGAACACCAGCGTCTGCGCACCTTCCCGCTCGATCTGGTGGGAGGTGTCGCACAGGATGATGACAGGAACGCCGAACTGCTTTGCAATCTGCAACGTCAGATCGACGACCGGGCAGCCGTCTGCATCGATCAAAATATTCATCGGCTTTCCTCCATCACCCACCGAAATGCTCTTGCGGTACGCAAATCGGCGTCTTTGAAATGCCCGCCGCTGTTCCATTCAAAGGTGCAGTCTGCACCGCGCGCTATAAGCTGACTGTGCAGAGTGCGGATATTATCCCCCACCACAGCCATGACAGCGTTTTTCGTGTGTTCTTCCTTGTCGCCAAGGCTCAGATAAATGTGCTGCGTCTGTATCGGGCGCTGCTGTTCAAACTCCATCCAGTCCGGAAACCACACCGAGGGCGAGGCGGCGGCGACACCGTAGAACAGATTAGTCTGGGTGGATGCCCACAAAGCAAACAGTCCGGCCAGTGAGTAGCCACCCAGAATGATTTTGACGTTTTCCGGGAGATTGAACTGTTGTTTCAGCGTTGGCACGACCTGTTCTGTCAGAAAGCGCAGGGTGTCCGCAGCCTTACCGCCGAAGCCTTGCTTTCCCCAGACAGCAGGGGCTTCCCACGGAGAAAGTGCATCGTTCCAGCTTTCCACCGGGATGGCCACAAACAGATACTTTCGGTTGCTTTGTGCAATAGCCGCCACTTCATGGTCCATGCTCTGCAACTCATGTTCGCCGGTCATTTGGAGCAGCAGGTATTCCGCATGGGCTTCGCCGTAAATGCGGCAAGGTCTGCTCCCGATTTGCATTGTCTGTGCGGTCACTGCGACGTCCTCTCGAAAAAACTTTGATAAGCCCAGTATAGCAACTGAAAAATCATTTTGCAATTCAAAAGGCGTTCATAGCCGTAGCAAGCAGTGTCTTCGTATATACAAAGACCATTTTTGCGTTGCAAAATGCTTGTTGGGAAATCCCAAACCCTTGAACTACATCCGATGGATGCAGGCTACGCGTTTTACAAAACGCTCTTTCAGCACACCGCAGGAATGCGCAGCCATCACGGAATTGTGATGATTACAGGGATTGGGATTGCATCCCAACAAGCGAATGAACACAGCAGAATTTTAATTCTGCGTGCGAATTTAGCCTTTGTGCGCACAAAGGCTCTGCTTGCCACGGTTATGGTTCTGCGAATGCGATTGAGAAACTTTTCATTCGCATTGCAAACCGGGTGGCACTTTTGTATAATTGGTTCAATGAACACACGCATAAAATCGGAGGGGCTGTCCGATTAAAAAAAATCTAAAAATGCGCTATTGCAGGCCACTGGGAGGAATAGCATGAACAAGCAGCAACTCGCATCGAAAATTTGGGAATCTGCCAACAAGATGCGCTCTAAAATCGAAGCCAACGAGTACAAGGATTACATTCTGGGCTTCATGTTTTACAAATTTCTGTCGGACAAGGAAGTTAAATGGCTGAAGGAGAACGACTGGACAGACGAATATCTGCCGGATTTGACCGAAGACGATGCCGAAACGCTGGATACCGTTCGGAAGAATGTCGGCTATTTTATCGCTTATGACAATCTGTTCTCCACATGGATCAGTAAAGGCAGTGACTTCAAGGCTGACGACGTAACGGTGGCATTGCAGGCATTCAGTCGACTGATCGACCCGCACCACAAAAAGGTGTTTGACGGTGTCTTTGCTACGCTACAAACCGGCCTGTCCAAACTGGGTGAAAGCTCTGGCGCACGGACAAAGGCAATTCGTGACCTGATCTACCTCATCAAAGATATTCCTATGGATGGCAAGCAGGACTACGATGTACTGGGCTTCATCTATGAATATCTGATCAGCAACTTTGCAGCAAATGCGGGCAAAAAGGCTGGCGAGTTCTACACGCCGCACGAAGTTTCGCTGCTCATGTCTGAAATCGTGGCGTACCACCTGAAAGACCGGGAAGAAATCAAAATTTACGACCCCACCAGCGGTTCCGGCTCGCTGCTGATCAACATTGGTCAGTGTGCCGCACGGTATATGGGCAATGGCAACAACATCAAATACTACGCACAGGAGTTGAAGGAAAACACCTACAACCTGACCCGCATGAACCTTGTCATGCGCGGCATTCTGCCCGACAACATTGTAACGCGCAACGGCGATACGCTGGAGGAGGACTGGCCGTATTTTGATGAAAACGATCCGGTCAACACCTACGACCCGCTGTTTGTGGATGCGGTGGTATCGAACCCCCCATATTCGCAGGCGTGGAATCCGAACGACAAAGAGAACAACCCGCGCTTTTCGAATTACGGCCTTGCCCCCAAAGGCAAGGCAGACTACGCCTTTTTGCTGCACGACCTGTATCACATCCGCAATGACGGCATTGTGACCATCGTTCTGCCCCACGGTGTTCTATTCCGTGGCGGTGAAGAAGGTACAATTCGCAAAAATCTGATTGACCACAACAACATTGATGCAATCATCGGTCTGCCCGCCAATATTTTCTTCGGCACAGGCATTCCCACCATCATCATGGTGCTGCGGAAGAATAAAAAGGATTCGGACGTTCTGATTATTGACGCGTCTAAGGGTTTTGAGAAGGACGGCAAAAACAACAAGCTGCGTGCCTGTGACATCAAACGCATTGTGGATGCTTACAAGGAACGCCCGGAGAAAATCGAAAAGTTCGCACGCAGAGTATCCCGTGCGGAGATCGTTCAGAACGATTACAACCTGAACATCCCCCGGTATGTGGATTCCTCGGAAAAGGCTGAGAGCTGGGATATTTACGCTTCGATGTTTGGCGGCATTCCCGAGGCCGAACTGCAAGACCTGTCTGCCTACTGGACAGCATTCCCGCACCTGAAAGCGGCTCTGTTCAGCCCGGACAACGAAGCCTATTGCCGTCTGAATGTGGCCAATTTGAAGAACGCTGTTCTGTCCCACCCGGATGTGGTGGCGTTCAAGACCGCTTTCCAGAATGCTTTCGGTGACTTTGATGCCTACTTGAAGTCCGCACTCATCGACGGCATGACGCAGCTGAATGCTGCCGGCGAGGAAGAACGCCTGAGCCGGGAGATCTTTGCCCGGCTGGCAGGAATTCCACTGGTTGACCGCTATGCAGCATACCAGCTTTTGGACGACGACTGGAAGAAAATTGCCATCGACCTTGAAATCATCCAGACCGAGGGTTTTGCCGCAACCAAGCAGGTAGACCCCAACATGGTGCTGAAAAAGGATGCCGAGGTACAGGACGGCTGGGTGGGTCATGTGCTGCCCTTTGAGCTGGTGCAGAGCGTTAAAATGCATGAGGAAGTGGCAGCACTGCGGGCAAAAGAAACTCGCCTTGCCGAAATTGCAGGCGAGTATGAAAGCTATCTGGACGAACTGAGCGAGGAGGACAAGGAACAGGATTTTGTCAACGATGGTGCCTTTGTTGCGGCTGAGGTCAAAAAGGCCATCAAGGCGCGGGAGGTAGAGCCAGCTACCTTGAGCATCCTGAAAGATGTGGACGCGCTGTTCGCCGAGGAAAAGACCCTGAAAAAGCAGGTCAAGGACGACAGTGCCGCCCTCCACCAGCGTACCAAAGGCGTGATTGAACGCCTGACCGATGAAGAAGTGCGTGACATGCTGCATCGCAAGTGGATCCTGCCCCTGATGGAAAATCTGAACAGCCTGCCGGATGCCGTTCTGGACGATTTTGTAAAGCAGCTGGATGCCGTCTGCAAGAAATATGAAACCACCTTTGAGGACGTAGAGAGCCAGATCACCAATACCGAGCACGAATTGCTGGGGCTGCTGGACGATTTGCAGGGAAATGAATTTGACATGAAGGGCATTGCAGAACTCAAAAAGTTGCTGGGAGGTGAATGATTATGCAGGATAACGAGAAGAAACCTGCCCTCCGGTTCAAGGGCTTCACTGACCCTTGGGAACAGCGTAAGTTCTCTGATATTACTTTTCCAGCAAGAGAAAAGAATCGAGACAATCTTCCGCTAGAAAGCTATTCTATAACAAACGAGCATGGATTTATCCCGCAAGATGAAAAATTTGAAAACGGCGGAACGATGAGAGAAGCCGACAAAAGGATGTATTATATCGTTTCTCCAAATTCTTTTGCGTACAATCCTGCAAGAATAAATGTTGGCTCTATTGGCTATCAGAATACCGGAAAAGATGTGATAGTAAGTTCACTTTATGAGGTTTTCAAAACATCGGATGATGTTGATGACCGTCTTTTGTGGCATTGGTTCAAATCGCCAGATTTTCAAAAGCTGATTTTCCAGTTGCAAGAAGGTGGCGTTCGCCTTTATTTCTATTATGACAAACTTTGCATGGGAACGGTTTCCCTTCCATCGCTTGAAGAGCAACGCAAGATAGGACAGTTCTTTGATAGCCTCGACACCCTTATCACCCTTCATCAGCGTAAGCTGAAAAAGCTTGTACAAATTAGAAAAGCCTTCGCAGAGAGGTGCTTTTTGCAAAGTCGAAAGGAGTTCGTTATGGCGTTTACAAAAGAAGCCGATTTTGAAGAGGCGGTGGTAAAGCTCCTGATAGAACGCGGCTGGAAAGATGGTGTGCTGAAGAACTACACCGAACAGCAGCTGATCCAGAACTGGGCGAACATCCTTTTTGAAAACAACCGTGGCATTGACCGACTGAACGATTATCCGCTGACGGATGGCGAGATGCAGCAGATCATGGAACAGGTCATGAACGCGAAAACGCCGATGAAGCTGAATAAATTTATCAACGGCAAAAGTGTGCTTATCAAGCGTGACAATCCTGACGATAAGCTGAATTTCGGCAAAGAAGTGTCCCTGAAAATCTATGACCGTCTGGAAATTGCAGCCGGACTTAGCCGCTACCAGATCGCAGAGCAGCCAAAGTTCCCCACCAAGTCCAAAATTTTGAATGACCGCCGTGGCGATTTGATGCTGCTCATCAATGGTATGCCGGTCATTCACATGGAACTGAAAAAGAGCGGTGTTTCCATCAAACAGGCTTGCAACCAGATTGAAAAATACGCGGCAGAGGGCATTTTTACGGGACTGTTCTCGCTGGTGCAGATTTTTGTGGCCATGAACCCGGAAGAAACGGTCTACTTTGCCAATCCCGGCCCGGAAGGACAATTCAACCCCAGCTACTATTTCCATTGGGCGGACTTCTACAACGAGCCGATGAACGACTGGAAAGACGTTACGACGGCACTTTTGTCTATCCCGATGGCGCATATGTTGGTGGGCTTTTATACCGTTGCCGATGGTTCTGATGGCATTTTGAAGGTGATGCGCAGCTATCAGTACTACGCTGCCAGCAAAATTTCGGATGCCGTTTCCAAGGCGAAATGGGAGAATGACCAGCAGCGCGGCGGCTACATCTGGCACACCACAGGTTCCGGCAAGACTATGACTTCTTTCAAGTCCGCTCAACTGATTGCATCTTCCAAGGATGCGGACAAAGTGATTTTTCTGATGGACCGAATCGAGTTGGGCACTCAGAGCCTGAAAGAATACCGAAACTTTGCAGAGGAAAACGAGGAGGTGCAGGCTACCGAGAACACGGATGTTCTTGTGGACAAGCTGAAAAGTACTTCGCCGTCCGATACGCTCATCGTGACTTCCATCCAGAAGATGAGCAACATCAAGGATGATGCACAAAACAAGCTGAACCCCAACGACATTGCGCTGATCAACGCAAAGCGGTTGGTTTTTATCGTGGACGAGTGCCACCGTTCCACCTTTGGCGATATGATGCAGACCATCAAACATACATTCCCGAAAGCACTGTTCTTTGGTTTTACCGGTACGCCGATCCAAGGCGAAAACCAGAAGAAAATGAGCACCACCGCCACCGTTTTCGGCAACGAACTGCATCGGTACAGTATTGCAGACGGCATCCGGGATCACAACGTGCTGGGCTTTGACCCTTACAAGGTGCTGACCTTCAAGGACAGCGACTTGCGGAAAGCGGTTGCACTGGAAAAAGCTAAGGCCGCTTCTGTGGGTGAGGCTCTGGCAGACCCGCAGAAGAGCAAGGTTTTCTATAAATATCTGAATCTGCCGATGGCAGGCGGAAAAGATACGCTCGGTGAGGAGATAAAGGGCATCGAGGATTATATTCCCAACACCCAGTATGAGGGCGAAGAACACCAGAAAGCCGTGGTGGAGGACATTTGCGAGAACTGGCAGACCCAGAGCCGCAACAGCAAATTTCATGCCATTTTTGCAACCTCCAGCATCCCGGAAGCCATCCAATATTACAAGCGGTTCAGAGAAGCCGCACCATGGCTGAAAGTCACCGCACTATTTGACCCCAACATTGACAACAACGGCAAAGGCATCACCAAAGAAGAAGGGCTAAAAGAGATCGTAGAAGACTATAACGCCCGCTATGGACAGGACTTCAGCATTCCGACCTTTGCCAAGATGAAAAAGGACATTGCGGCACGGCTGGCGCACAAATTGCCCTACCAGCGCATCGAGCGCACCCCGGAAAAACAGCTTGATCTGCTAATCGTGGTGGATCAGATGCTGACAGGCTTTGACTCCAAGTGGATCAACACCCTGTATCTGGATAAAATGCTGCAATACGAAAATCTGATTCAGGCGTTCTCCCGCACCAACCGACTGTTTGGCGATGACAAACAGTTTGGCACCATCAAGTATTACCGCCGTCCGCACACGATGGAGAAAAACATCGCAGATGCGGTAAAAGAGTATTCCGGCGATAAACCGTTTGGCCTGTTTGTAGATAAGCTGGACAAGAACGTGGAAAAACTGAATGCCCTCTATGCGGAGATCAAAGATCTGTTTGTGTCGGCAGGCATTGAAGAGTTTTCGCAGATCCCTGCGGATATGGCAGAGCGCAAAAAGTTTGCCGACCTGTTCCAGTCCTTCAACGAAAATCTGGAAGCAGCCAAGGTGCAGGGCTTCGAGTGGGATAAGCCCATTGTGATCATCAACGAGGATACAGATGAGAAAACGGAACTTCATGCGGACTTTGATGAGAGAACGTTCAAAGTGCTGGCACTCCGCTATAAAGAGTTGTTCACGCCGAATCCGGATGGCGGTGAAAATGACCCGGACGATGACGTTCCCTATGCGGTGAACAGCTATCTGACCACCATTGATACTGCTGACATCGACACGGACTATATGAACTCCCGCTTTGAAAAGTACCTGAAAATTTTCTATCAGGAGGGTGCAGAAGCGGAAGCCATCCATCAGGCCGAAACGGAGCTGCACAAGACCTTTGCCACCCTCTCGCAGGAAGAACAGAAATATTCGAATATTTTCCTGCACGACATTCAGAGCGGGGCAGTTGTCCCGCAGCCGGGAAAGACCTTGCGGGAGTATATTGCCGAGTACATCGCCCAAAAGCAGAACGACCAGATCCACAAAGTAGCTGAAGTTTTCGGCTTGGACGAAAAGAAGCTGCGGGCATTCATGCGTGCAAACATCACCGAAGCCAACATTAACGAGTTTGGCCGTTTTGATGACCTGAAAGCCACCGTAGATAAGGCAAAAGCAAAGGCATATTTTGAAGCAATCGAGGGTACAAAGCTTATTCCGCCCAAGGTGCCTGTCAAGTATGATAAACTCTTGCGCGAGTTCATCGTAAGTGGCGGATTTGATTTGAAAATGCCAAAAGAATCATAAAATGGGTGCAAAATCACCCTGCTGACCAAGAGCCGAGGCGCGTCCTCGGCTCTTTTTTCGCGCCAAAATCCCAAAACACACCTACTTGGGAACAGCGTAAGGTCGGAACGCTGATTGAAGATTATACTGAAAAAACTGTGACTCAGAATCAATATCCGGTTTTGACATCATCCCAGCAACAGGGAATTGTCCTTCAAGAAGATTATTTTGCAGATCGACAGGTAACAACGGATAATAATGTTGGCTACTATGTACTACCTAAGGGCTATTTTACTTATCGAAGCAGAAGCGATACGGATGTATTTGTTTTCAACCGAAATAACATCGTAGACAAGGGGATTATTAGCTATTACTATCCGGTCTTTGCTCCTAAATCTTGTGATTCAAACTTTCTTCTAAGGCGCTTGAATCACGGAATAAAAAAGCAGCTTTCAATGGCGGCAGAAGGTACCGGTCAAAAAGTTCTTGCACATGCAAAGTTCAAAAATATGGCGGTTGACGTTCCATCTCAATCCGAACAAGAAAAAATTGGAACAATTCTCGAAGAGTTGGATACCCTTATCACCCTTCATCAGCGTAAGTATGAGAAGCTAGTGAATATCAAAAAGTCCATGCTGGACAAGATGTTCCCCCAAAATGGGGCATCTGTGCCGGAAATTCGCTTCAAGGGTTTTACTGACCCTTGGGAACAGCGTAAGTTGTCAGATATTGTTGAAAAGGTTACAGAGAAAAACGCAGGGTTGCAATATATAGAGACATTCACAAACTCTGCTGAATTTGGAATTATCAGCCAGCGCGATTTCTTTGACCATGATATTTCAAAAATAGGAAGTTTGGATGGCTATTATGTTGTTCATAATGAGGATTTTGTTTATAATCCACGAATTTCTGTTACCGCGCCAGTCGGCCCAATTAACCGCAATAAACTGGGACGAACTGGCGTAATGTCGCCGCTTTATACTGTATTTCGACCGCATGACATTGATACGACCTACCTCGAACACTTTTTCAAAAGTGGATATTGGCATTCCTTCATGAATTTCAACGGCGATTCCGGTGCGAGGTCTGACCGTTTTTCCATCAAGGATAGTGTGTTCTTTGAAATGCCGATTCCAACACCAGATATAGAAGAGCAAAAGAAGATTGGCGAGTTTTTGACACAACTTGATACCCTTATCACCCTTCATCAACGTAAGTTGGAAAAGCTGCAAAACATCAAGAAATCCTGTCTTGAAAAGATGTTTGTATAAAAATAAGTGGTGCAATTTGCCCATAATCAGAAGATGGACGTATCGGCGTTTGTTGTTTGGCTAAGGGAGCAACGCAATTTCTCTTGCCCGTTCAGAATATGCAAAACAGGCTGATGAATAAAAATCAAGGCAATGTCAAACGCTTGGAACTGCTGCGTTTTAAAGCTATCGGGAGTCAAAAATCAAAATTTGAACCGAATACGCAAAACCGAGAGTGAAATTTTCAGCGAACATTCGGTAGGCGGTGGAAAATAGCTGCTGAAAGTGTGCATTTGCTCCTACTTGGGAACAGCGTAAGTTCTCTGATATTACTTTTCCAGCAAGAGAAAAGAATCGAGACAATCTTCCGCTAGAAAGCTATTCTATAACAAACGAGCATGGATTTATCCCGCAAGATGAAAAATTTGAAAACGGCGGAACGATGAGAGAAGCCGACAAAAGGATGTATTATATCGTTTCTCCAAATTCTTTTGCGTACAATCCTGCAAGAATAAATGTTGGCTCTATTGGCTATCAGAATACCGGAAAAGATGTGATAGTAAGTTCACTTTATGAGGTTTTCAAAACATCGGATGATGTTGATGACCGTCTTTTGTGGCATTGGTTCAAATCGCCAGATTTTCAAAAGCTGATTTTCCAGTTGCAAGAAGGTGGCGTTCGCCTTTATTTCTATTATGACAAACTTTGCATGGGAACGGTTTCCCTTCCATCGCTTGAAGAGCAACGCAAGATAGGACAGTTCTTTGATAGCCTCGACACCCTTATCACCCTTCATCAGCGTAAGCTGAAAAAGCTTGTACAAATTAGAAAAGCCTTCGCAGAGAGGTGCTTTTTGCAAAGTCGAAAGGAGTTCGTTATGGCGTTTACAAAAGAAGCCGATTTTGAAGAGGCGGTGGTAAAGCTCCTGATAGAACGCGGCTGGAAAGATGGTGTGCTGAAGAACTACACCGAACAGCAGCTGATCCAGAACTGGGCGAACATCCTTTTTGAAAACAACCGTGGCATTGACCGACTGAACGATTATCCGCTGACGGATGGCGAGATGCAGCAGATCATGGAACAGGTCATGAACGCGAAAACGCCGATGAAGCTGAATAAATTTATCAACGGCAAAAGTGTGCTTATCAAGCGTGACAATCCTGACGATAAGCTGAATTTCGGCAAAGAAGTGTCCCTGAAAATCTATGACCGTCTGGAAATTGCAGCCGGACTTAGCCGCTACCAGATCGCAGAGCAGCCAAAGTTCCCCACCAAGTCCAAAATTTTGAATGACCGCCGTGGCGATTTGATGCTGCTCATCAATGGTATGCCGGTCATTCACATGGAACTGAAAAAGAGCGGTGTTTCCATCAAACAGGCTTGCAACCAGATTGAAAAATACGCGGCAGAGGGCATTTTTACGGGACTGTTCTCGCTGGTGCAGATTTTTGTGGCCATGAACCCGGAAGAAACGGTCTACTTTGCCAATCCCGGCCCGGAAGGACAATTCAACCCCAGCTACTATTTCCATTGGGCGGACTTCTACAACGAGCCGATGAACGACTGGAAAGACGTTACGACGGCACTTTTGTCTATCCCGATGGCGCATATGTTGGTGGGCTTTTATACCGTTGCCGATGGTTCTGATGGCATTTTGAAGGTGATGCGCAGCTATCAGTACTACGCTGCCAGCAAAATTTCGGATGCCGTTTCCAAGGCGAAATGGGAGAATGACCAGCAGCGCGGCGGCTACATCTGGCACACCACAGGTTCCGGCAAGACTATGACTTCTTTCAAGTCCGCTCAACTGATTGCATCTTCCAAGGATGCGGACAAAGTGATTTTTCTGATGGACCGAATCGAGTTGGGCACTCAGAGCCTGAAAGAATACCGAAACTTTGCAGAGGAAAACGAGGAGGTGCAGGCTACCGAGAACACGGATGTTCTTGTGGACAAGCTGAAAAGTACTTCGCCGTCCGATACGCTCATCGTGACTTCCATCCAGAAGATGAGCAACATCAAGGATGATGCACAAAACAAGCTGAACCCCAACGACATTGCGCTGATCAACGCAAAGCGGTTGGTTTTTATCGTGGACGAGTGCCACCGTTCCACCTTTGGCGATATGATGCAGACCATCAAACATACATTCCCGAAAGCACTGTTCTTTGGTTTTACCGGTACGCCGATCCAAGGCGAAAACCAGAAGAAAATGAGCACCACCGCCACCGTTTTCGGCAACGAACTGCATCGGTACAGTATTGCAGACGGCATCCGGGATCACAACGTGCTGGGCTTTGACCCTTACAAGGTGCTGACCTTCAAGGACAGCGACTTGCGGAAAGCGGTTGCACTGGAAAAAGCTAAGGCCGCTTCTGTGGGTGAGGCTCTGGCAGACCCGCAGAAGAGCAAGGTTTTCTATAAATATCTGAATCTGCCGATGGCAGGCGGAAAAGATACGCTCGGTGAGGAGATAAAGGGCATCGAGGATTATATTCCCAACACCCAGTATGAGGGCGAAGAACACCAGAAAGCCGTGGTGGAGGACATTTGCGAGAACTGGCAGACCCAGAGCCGCAACAGCAAATTTCATGCCATTTTTGCAACCTCCAGCATCCCGGAAGCCATCCAATATTACAAGCGGTTCAGAGAAGCCGCACCATGGCTGAAAGTCACCGCACTATTTGACCCCAACATTGACAACAACGGCAAAGGCATCACCAAAGAAGAAGGGCTAAAAGAGATCGTAGAAGACTATAACGCCCGCTATGGACAGGACTTCAGCATTCCGACCTTTGCCAAGATGAAAAAGGACATTGCGGCACGGCTGGCGCACAAATTGCCCTACCAGCGCATCGAGCGCACCCCGGAAAAACAGCTTGATCTGCTAATCGTGGTGGATCAGATGCTGACAGGCTTTGACTCCAAGTGGATCAACACCCTGTATCTGGATAAAATGCTGCAATACGAAAATCTGATTCAGGCGTTCTCCCGCACCAACCGACTGTTTGGCGATGACAAACAGTTTGGCACCATCAAGTATTACCGCCGTCCGCACACGATGGAGAAAAACATCGCAGATGCGGTAAAAGAGTATTCCGGCGATAAACCGTTTGGCCTGTTTGTAGATAAGCTGGACAAGAACGTGGAAAAACTGAATGCCCTCTATGCGGAGATCAAAGATCTGTTTGTGTCGGCAGGCATTGAAGAGTTTTCGCAGATCCCTGCGGATATGGCAGAGCGCAAAAAGTTTGCCGACCTGTTCCAGTCCTTCAACGAAAATCTGGAAGCAGCCAAGGTGCAGGGCTTCGAGTGGGATAAGCCCATTGTGATCATCAACGAGGATACAGATGAGAAAACGGAACTTCATGCGGACTTTGATGAGAGAACGTTCAAAGTGCTGGCACTCCGCTATAAAGAGTTGTTCACGCCGAATCCGGATGGCGGTGAAAATGACCCGGACGATGACGTTCCCTATGCGGTGAACAGCTATCTGACCACCATTGATACTGCTGACATCGACACGGACTATATGAACTCCCGCTTTGAAAAGTACCTGAAAATTTTCTATCAGGAGGGTGCAGAAGCGGAAGCCATCCATCAGGCCGAAACGGAGCTGCACAAGACCTTTGCCACCCTCTCGCAGGAAGAACAGAAATATTCGAATATTTTCCTGCACGACATTCAGAGCGGGGCAGTTGTCCCGCAGCCGGGAAAGACCTTGCGGGAGTATATTGCCGAGTACATCGCCCAAAAGCAGAACGACCAGATCCACAAAGTAGCTGAAGTTTTCGGCTTGGACGAAAAGAAGCTGCGGGCATTCATGCGTGCAAACATCACCGAAGCCAACATTAACGAGTTTGGCCGTTTTGATGACCTGAAAGCCACCGTAGATAAGGCAAAAGCAAAGGCATATTTTGAAGCAATCGAGGGTACAAAGCTTATTCCGCCCAAGGTGCCTGTCAAGTATGATAAACTCTTGCGCGAGTTCATCGTAAGTGGCGGATTTGATTTGAAAATGCCAAAAGAATCATAAAATGGGTGCAAAATCACCCTGCTGACCAAGAGCCGAGGCGCGTCCTCGGCTCTTTTTTCGCGCCAAAATCCCAAAACACACCTACTTGGGAACAGCGTAAGCTGGGTGAAATTGCAGTTTTTTCTAAAGGTGTAGGCTACTCCAAAAACGATTTATGCGAAGAAGGCACTCCGATAATCCTGTATGGTCGCCTTTACACAAAATATGAAACCTGTGTTTTTGATGTAGATACCTTTGTTAAAGAAAAAGCTGGAAGCGTATATAGCAAGGGCGGAGAAGTCATTGTGCCTGCTTCTGGTGAAACGGCGGAAGATATTTCGATCGCATCTGTTGTGGTTAAGCCCGGCATTCTACTGGGCGGCGACCTAAATATAGTATCGCCGACAGCTGAATATGATTCTGCCTTTCTCGCACTAACTATTTCGAGTGGAGCAACACACAAGTATTTATCGTCTCTTGCACAGGGAAAATCTGTTGTTCATCTTCACAACTCCGATATTCAAAGTGTGTCAGCTAAATTCCCGACAAAAAGAGAACAAGAAAAGATTCATTTGATTTTTGGCAAAATCGATACCCTTATCACCCTTCATCAGCGTGAGCATATAAAACCGATTTTGGAGGTAAAACGTGTTAAACGAAATGAATGAAAACAACCTGTTCTGCGATTACTATGAGCAGTGGGTTGCCGTATACAAAGAGGGCGCAGTTCGCCCGGTTACATTGGATAAGTACAAAATGACCCTTTCTTGGGTGAAAAGGCTGGCACCTGATTTGAAGTTGTGCGAGGTTTCCAGAGTGACGTATCAGCAGCTTTTGAACGATTATGCCGTAGGCCATGAGCGGCAGACCACGATGGACTTCCACCATCAACTGAAAGGCGCCATCATGGATGCTGTGGATGATGGACTGATCGTGAAAGACCCAACCCGAAAAGCGATCATCAAAGGCAAGCCCCCGGTTCCTAAAAAGGTGAAGTATCTGAACCAGTTTGAACTGCATCTTTTACTGAGCGACTTGGATCTACAGGGAAAACTCAACTGGGACTGGATGATTTTGCTGATTGCCAAAACCGGCATCCGCTTTTCCGAAGCTTTGGCGATCACTCCTGCGGATTTTGACTTTTCGCACCAGATGCTTTCCATCAATAAAACATGGGATTATAAGGGGAACGGCGGATTTCTGCCGACAAAAAATAAATCGTCTGTCCGCAAAATTCAGATCGACTGGCAGACGGTGATCCAGTTCGCAGCACTGGTAAAGGACGTTCCTGAAGATAAGCCGATTTTCGTGTTCAAGGAACACGCCTACAATTCCACCGTCAACGATGTTCTGGAACGGCACTGCAACCGGGCCAAGATCCCGGTTATCTCGGTACATGGTCTGCGGCATACCCACGCTTCGGTGCTTCTGTTTGCAGGTGTATCTATTGCAAGCGTGGCAAGGCGGCTGGGGCATTCCAGCATGACAACAACGCAGAAAACCTACCTGCACATCATTCAGGAACTGGAAAATCAGGATATTGACCTTGTAATGCGGTCACTCTCTGGATTAAGCTGATAAAATAATCGACCATCGCTCGCGCTGGTGAAGGATGATAAGAGAAAAGCCAAACCTCAAGCTGTACAGGATGTACGGTGAGGTTTGGCTTTTTGGTATCAGCTGCTCTTTTGATTTTCGTTCATGATTTTTCTGGCTCGTCCGCGTGTGGTGTCCTCAAAGGTTTCATCCTCGCTGAATCGCAGCCAATAGGGGTCTTCCATCAGGCAGGCGTTGGTGCGTTTGACGATTTCCCAAGCGTTGTAGTCGGGCAGTCCCATCAATTTCAAAATCTCTTTGCAGTCCATCCGATTTTTCGGGAAGATACGCTTCTTTGCCCAAACCACCACATCGACCAATGGGACTTTGCGTTTGTCACCAATGAAAAGGTTCAAAGGCAGATAATACTGCGGCACGCCCTCATTTGCGCAAAGAGACTGCCCATCTTCGCTTAGGTGTGCGATTTCTTTTTCATCCATCATCAATTTCAGATAGGCCATTTTATCACCCCATGGCGGCTTTCAGGTAGTGCAGACGGTATTTCAGGTATTGACGGATCGCAGATGCTCTTTTTTCGCTCAACAATGCAAGAATAGGCGAGATGGACTGAATGATTTCACTATACAACTCGTCCAAGTCACGCGTTGGCAGCACAGGCTCATCGATCATCTTGATTTGCTGGGCATGGTGACTGCGGAACGGTTTGGCTTTGTCGAACTGATAACGGAGCTTCGTGTCAGTCAATTCTTCATCCGTTGCCCACGCAAGCAGACTGCCGCCATTGTCGTAAATAGGCGGAGCATTCTTTTTTCCATCCCGGACGATCACATCAAAATTATTCTCGTGGCGGTCTTCATTGCCGATAAAGGCATCGAACGCCAACATCTGATAGAGCCACTTCTTACCGTACAACTCCGCCGCATACTGAAACAGTGCCTCCGGTGAAGCGGCCTGACCGTTGGCGAGGAAATGGGCATCAGCCAAGTCGGCAAAATGGTACAGCTGTTCATCGTCCGTTGTGAACTTGGGGCAGACGCTGACCACATCGCAGGAATAGGTTTGAATGTCGGGAAAGAGTTTGGCAGGCATCAACGTATATTCTACATGGGGCAAATTCAGCACCTGTGCAATCAGCGATGCCATCACCTCAGAATACGGCTCATACCCAGCGGTTCCGGCCTCTGTGATGGAGTTGCCCTTGACCATAACAAGCTGATCATCTACATGATACCAGCCCTTTGAGAGCATTCCACGGCTCGTCCGTGTTTCACGCTTTTCGACCAACTGGATTTTTGCAGGGACTTCGATTGGGCTCATGGTATCACGCTCCTTTGTTCCATTATACCATGTTTGGATGGATAGACAAGATGAATTGACGAGCCGGACGATCTGCTGAAACAAAAACCAAACCCACCGCAAGCATAGGTAAAATTTTCAAAAAATCAAAATTGGGCCTTGACAGAAGAGGTTCTCTTCTGTCGGGGGCGTTTTTCTTTTCCACTCCCTCGGCAGAAGAGCCGGGGGAGTTTTTTGTTTGACGCAGAAAGGGGAAGCTGCTATGAAGATACGGCCTGCACTGGACGAAGCGAGAGCCATTGTGGCGGCAGGTGATTACAATATCCTGCCGGTCAGCGGCGAGATCTTAAGGGGATAAGGGTACCCTCCTGCTGCATAAAACAAAAAAGGAGCTGCTGCACGGGTCTTTCTCCGGTGCAGCAGCTCCTTCTTATATTTTTTATTTTCCTGCCAGCAGCACGGCCAGCACGGCCTTCTGGACGTGCAGCCGATTTTCCGCCTCGGTAAAAATCTCGTCCGCGTGGGCCTCGAAGACGGCGGTGGAGATCTCCTCGCCCCGGTGGGCGGGCAGGCAGTGGAGCACCATGCAGTCCGGCTTTGCCGCCTTCAGAAGGGTGCTGGTGAGCTGGAAGCCCGCGAAATCCCGCAGGCGGCTCTCGCTCTCGGTGGTCCCGGGGGCGGCGGTGTTCCAGATGGCCGTCACCACCGCGTCGGCGTCCCGGACACCCTCGGCGGGGTCTTCCAGCAGGCGGAAGGCACTGCCATACCTGTGGGCGAACATCAGCACATCTGCCGCCGGGCGGTAGCCGTGGGGGCAGACGCAGTCCACCTTCATGCCGGCCAGCAGACCGCCCACGATAAGGCTGTTGGCCATATTGCTGCCGTCGCCGACGAAGCAGAGCTTCTGCTCCGCCAGCGGGCCGCGGCTCTCCCGGATGGTCATGAGGTCGGCCAGCACCTGACAGGGGTGGGCATAGTCGGTGAGGCCGTTGATGACCGGCACGCCCGCGTACTCTGCGAACTCCTCAAGGTCGCGCTGGCGGTAGGTGCGCCAGACCACACAGTCGTAATACCGGCCCAGCACCCGGGCGGTGTCCTTCAGCGGCTCGCCCCGGCCGGACTGCAGCTCGGTGGCGGCGTTCATGTAGTTGCCGAGGCCTCCCAGCTGGTAGACGCCCACCTCAAAGCTGGTGCGGGTGCGGGTGGAGTTTTTCGAAAACATCAGCGCGACGCTCTTGCCCTTCAGCAGAGGCTCCGTGCCTCCGGCCTTCTGTCGGGCCTTCAGCTCGTCGGCCACATCGAGGATGTGGGCCACCTCGGCTGGGGTCAGGTCGCTCATTTTCAGCAGATGCTTCATGCCTGCCCCTCCGTCTTGCTGGGGTCCATCCCGGCCAGCACGCTGCCCAGAATGTCCAGCGCCATCTCCACATCGTGGGCGGTGAGGCTCAGGGGCGGCAGCAGGCGGAGACGGGTCTTGGCCGTCAGCACCAGCAGACCCTTCGCGCGGCAGGCGGCCAGCACGTCAGCGGCCTTGATGCCCTCGAGGAACTCGATGCCGACCATCAGGCCGATGCCCGACAGGCTCTTGACCCGGGGCAGCTTTTCCAGGCCGGTGCGCAGCTGGACGGCCCGCTCGTTGACGTTGGCAAGGAAGCTGGGGTCCATCCGGTCCACGACCACATTGGCACCGGCGCAGACCACCGGGTTTCCGCCGAAGGTGGAGCCGTGGGTGCCCGGCCCCATCCCGGCAGCGACTTTCTCATTCATCAGCACCGCGCCGATGGGCAGGCCGCCGCCCAGACCCTTGGCCAGCGTGACGATGTCGGGCTTGAGGCCGTAGTGCTCACAGCACAGGAAGGTGCCGGTGCGGCCCACGCCGGTCTGCACCTCGTCCACGATGAGGACGAGGTCCTTTTCGTCGCAGAGGGCGCGGACGGCCTGCACATATTCCGGGTCGAGGGCCACGACGCCGCCCTCGCCCTGCACCAGCTCCAGCATAACGGCACAGGTGTGACGGTCCACCATCTCGGTCAGAGCGCTGATGTCGCCCGCCTTGACATACTGGAAGCCCTCGTTGAAGGGGCCGAAGTAGTTGTGGAACACACCCTGTCCGGTGGCGGTCAGGGTGGCGATGGTGCGGCCGTGGAAGCTGTTGACCAGCGTGATGACATTGTAGCGGTCGGCGCCGTACTTGTCGAAGCTGTACTTGCGGGCAGCCTTGATGGCACCCTCGTTGGCCTCTGCGCCCGAATTGCCGAAGAACACCTTGCTCATCCCGGTGCGCTTGCAGAGCTTTTTGGCCAGCTTGCCGCAGGGAGCGGTATAGTAGAGGTTGGAGGCGTGCTGCAGCTTATGGGCCTGCTCGGAGACGGCCTCGGCCCACGTCATGTCGCAGTAGCCCAGACTGTTGACGCCGATGCCGCTGGTGAAGTCGAGATACTTCTGTCCCTCAGGGCCTTCGGCGTAGAGGCCGTGGCCCTTCTCGAGGACGATGGGGTTGCGTCCGTAGGTGTGCAGGACGTATTCGCCGTCCCGCTTGATGACTTTTTCGGAATCCATAGCGTTCTTCCTCCTTGGTAGCATCCTTGCCCTCTCCGTCATCGCTGACGCGATGCCACCTCTCCCAAAGGGAGAGGCTTCCAGTCTTGCTGTGAGCTTCATCTTTTCGCAAAGGCTCTCCCCTTGGGAGAGCTGGACGCGAAGCGGCCTGAGAGGGCAAGCCCGTTTCTCTTATTATAAAGCGCTTCTCGGTTTTGAGCAACCCTTATTCGTGATGGCTGCGGCGGTAGAAGCGGGTGCCGGAGCCGCGGTCGGAGAACAGCTCCAGCAGGATGGAGTGGGGCACGCGGCCATCGATGATGACCGCCTCGTGCACGCCCTGATAGATGGCGTCGGCCATGCCGCCGATCTTGGGGATCATGCCGCCCGCAATGACACCGGCGGACTTGTAGCCCTCGATCTCGGACACCTCCACCTCGGGGATGAGGGTGCTTTCGTCGTCCTTATCCCGCAGCAGGCCCGCGATATCGGTCATGGACACCAGCTTCTCAGCCTTGAGCGCAATGGCGATCTGCGCAGCGGCAGTGTCCGCATTCACGTTGTAGGCCTGACCCAGATCGTCCATGCCCACCGTGGCAATGACCGGGATGTAGCCGCCATCCAGCAGGCTGCCGATCAGGGTGGCGTCCACATGCACGATCTCGCCCACATGGCCCAGCTGGGGGTCCAGCTCGGTGCAGCGCAGCATCTGACCGTCCATGCCGCACAGGCCCACACCGCGGCCGCGCAGCTTTGCCACCAGATCCTTGTTCACCTTACCGGCCAGCACCTGCTGCACGATCTCCATGGTGGCGTCGTCGGTCACCCGCAGACCGTTTGCGAAATGGCTTTCCACACCCACCTTTTTCAGCATCTCATTGATGGCCGGGCCGCCGCCGTGCACCAGCACGACGCGCACACCCAGCAGGGTGAGGGTGACCAGATCGTTCATGACGGCATTTTTCAGTTCTTCGTTGATCATGGCATTGCCGCCGTATTTCACGACCATGGTCTTTCCGTGATATTTCTGGATGTAGGGTGTCGCCTCAGAGAAAAGGCGCGCCATTTCTTCGTTTTTCATATACTCTCCTTGCCGCCAGCACGCTTGCTCCGGCATTCGTTTTCCACCAGACGAACTCCTTCCGTCATCGCTTGCGCGATGCCACCTCCCTCACGGAGGGAGGCTTCACGCTGCGATCAGGCAAAAGGCTCCCTCTTTGAGGGGGCTGTCGCCGCAGGCGACTGGGGGAGTTCCATTAAGTTCTATAATCGCCGTTGATCTTGACGTAATCGTAGGTCAGGTCGCAGCCCCATGCCGTTGCTGTCGCCTCTCCCATGTGGATGTCGGCGGTCGCAGTTACTTTCGGCTCGGAAAGGATTTTGGTTGCTTCCTCCTCGCTGTAATCAACGGCAACGCCTTTCGTGATAATCTGCAGTTTTCCGGCTGCGCTCTCGAAGTAGAGATCTACATTTTCCGGATCAAATTTTGCCCCGGAATATCCCATGGCACAGAGGATTCTTCCCCAGTTGGCGTCATGGCCGAAGATTGCCGCTTTCGTCAGACTCGATGTGATGACGGATTTTGCCAGTGTCACGGCCTGCTCTTTGCTCTCGGCTCCCTGAATCGTCACTTCGAACAGTGCGGTTGCGCCCTCGCCGTCGCCTGCGATGTGCATCGCCTGTGTTTTATTGACTTCAAAGAGTGCTTCTTTGAAAATCTTGTAATCCTCGTTTTCTTCCGTAATTTCCGGGTTTCCGGCAAGACCGTTTGCCAGAAGGAGAACGGTATCGTTTGTGGAAGTATCACCGTCTACGGAAACCATGTTGTAGGTGTCCGGTACGACTTCGCTCAGTGCTTTCTGCAGCATCTCTTTCGAAATATTGGCATCGGTTGCCACAAAGCTCAGCATGGTGCACATATTCGGATGGATCATGCCGGAGCCCTTGCACATGCTGCCGATCGTTACGGTTTTTCCGCCGATTTCGATCTGAACAGCAACTTCCTTCGGCTCGGTGTCGGTTGTCATGATCGCCTGTGCTGCTGTAGCTGCGGCTTCTCTTGTAGCTGCAAGCTGCGGTTTCAGCATTTCCACGCCGGCTGCGATCTTATCGATCGGAATCTGTTTTCCGATAACACCGGTCGATGCAACGAGAACGGAGTCCTCTGGAATGGAAAGTGCAGCTGATGCTGCCTCTGCGGTTTTTCTGCAGTAGCCATAGCCCTCCTCGCCGGTGCATGCATTGGCGATTCCGCTGTTGCAGACGATTGCCTGTGCGGTTGGATGGTTGTATACAATCTCCTGGTCCCATTTGACCGGAGCTGCTTTTACGATGTTTGTAGTAAAGGTTCCTGCTGCTACGCACGGTACCTCGCTGTAGACAAGTGCCATATCCTTTACGCCCTGTTTTTTAATTCCTGCTGCGCCGCCTGCTGCCTGAAAACCTTTTGCAGCAGTGATGCCTCCTTCAATCTTTTTCATTCTTTTATCCTCACTTTTCGTAAATTCCGTCTGTTGTCTGCTTCTGTCTTTTTTACGGGAACATCGGCGGCATGCACAGGCCTTCATTTTCCGGCAGGCCGAACATCAGGTTCATATTCTGTACCGCCTGTCCTGCTGCGCCTTTGACCAGGTTGTCCATCGCACCCATCATGATGATTCGTTTCGTTCTCGGATCGATCTTGAAATTAACATCTACATAGTTGCTTCCTTCTACACATTTTGTCTGCGGACACACATCTTTATCCAGAACACGCACAAATGTCTCATCTTCATAATATTTGTCATAGACTGCCTTCACTTCCTCATAGGAAACTTCTTTCTTAAGAGAAGCATATGCAGTTATCAGAATACCTCTGTTCATTGGGATCAGATGCGGTGTAAAGTT
>OKYY01000118.1_pt1 | contig 27764 bp, 19 predicted proteins | sample 1609091 | NCBI WGS metagenome assembly OKYY01 (sample SAMN02675048, study PRJEB24791) | human gut metagenome, SKBSTL034 | isolation source: stool | host: Homo sapiens | place: USA | reverse complement strand
ATAAGTCACATCCAATACGCCCTGGGCTAGGAGCTTTTGGGCCTTCAGCCCGTCCTCGGCTGCAATTATCTAGACTTACGACACACTTCCCCCACTTTTATCTATATTTTTCATACTCCAAAAACAAGCTAGACGTAAGAAAAATATCATTTCCCCATAGGCGTTAGAAAAAGCCAGAACACCAAACGGAATTTTCTTCTTTTTACCTTTTAAAGCCTCTTCTTACTTTTTTACCTTTTTACTTTTCTATCTCTTTACAGCCCCTCTTATCACGAACCAGGCATGAACTGCAAGAGTGGGAAGAAGGCCGTAATGGGTGCGCATCACCTGAAAACGCTCCTTCAGGGAGGCTTTGTGGTTCTGCGTGGTCATGCCGCCATCCAGAAAATGGGTGAGGACGGCATGGACGTTGCGCAACGGCAACTTGCGGCGAGATGACTCCCGCATGATGCGGATGCACCAGTCTACATCTGCCGAATAACGGTAGTGCAGATCGTAATGAATCTCACGGGCTATGTCTGTGCGGGCATAGAATGACTGGTGACACACCAGCATGCCCCAGATGAACGAACGCCACGTGAGCTTCTTGGGTGGAGCCAGGCGGCGATGACGCAGGAAATGGCCCATCTCGTCCACGATATCGGTATCGCCGTAAAGTACGCCGGGCAGTACTTCGTCTTCGCCTACACAGCCTTCTACATACTCCAGCGTATCGGCTGTAGGAAAGGTGTCGCCGGCATTCATGAACACCAGGTAATCGCCCGTAGCACGGTCGATGCTCTTGTTCATGGCATCATAAAGTCCCTTGTCGGGCTCTGATATGATCACGATTTCGTGCGAGCTCTCGCCTACTGCATTGCGATGCTGATATGCCTTCACCAGCTGGAGGGTACGGTCGCGGGAACCGCCATCCATGATGATGTGCTCGATGTTGCAGTAGGTCTGGCGCTGCACGCTGTCGAGGGTACGCTGCAACTCCTTCTCGGCATTATATGTACAGGTTACGACGGTGAACTTAATCATAACTTATAGTTTTTGTAGGCCATCGCCTCGTTATAAACTTCAATATATTTCAATGCTACGGCATGCTGCGAATAGTTCTGTGCTACCTTCTGCAGACATGCCTGCTTCAGCGCCGCCCTGTCGGCCTCTTCGAGTACCCAGTGGATGCCACTCGCCAGGTCTTCGGTATCGCGGTAGTTGGCAACGTAGCCGTTCTGCTGATGGTCTATCATCTCCGGTATACCTCCTACCCTGAAACCGATGCCCGGCACGCCGCACGCCATCGACTCCATGATGGTGTTAGGGAGGTTATCTTCGAGCGATGGCAGCACGAAGGCATCTGCCGAATTGTAGATTGCCACTATCTGCTTCTCATCGCTGACATAGCCGAGCGAATAGGACGGCAGGGTGAGGTTTACTTCCTCGGAATGGCCGCCCAGGATGGCGATGGAGGTATTCTCCTTCATCTCAGGATAGCGCGCTACCAGCCGGTCGATGGCTTCGATGAAATAACGCATGCCCTTGCGCCCGTCGGTTACGCGCTGGGATACGAAGAGGATGATATGCTTGTCGGCTGGCAGACCGGCACGCAGACGCGCCTCTGCCTGATCCTGCGGACAGAACACGTGGGTATCTATCGGATTCGGGATGTTGGTGATGCGCTGACCTACGAAGAGACCGCTGCCCTTAGCCTGCCGTTCGAGCCAACGGCTACAGGTGACGAAGGAGATGGCGCCGCGATGGTAGAGTTCCTTCTTGCGGCGGAATATCTTTGCTGAGAGGTCGTTCTTGCTGCCTTTATTGGGGAGAAGCGGACAGTTGCCGCAGGCGGAGGCATAGCGGTTGCAGCCACGGGCATAATGGCAGATGCCGGTAGCTGGCCAGAGATCGTGCATGGTCCATACCACCGGTTTGCCGCTGCGGATTATCTTGCGGATGTTCTTGAGTGAGAGCATGCCCTGGTTAATCCAGGAGAGATGGATGACATCTGCCTCCTGAAACTCGCGGAGCCTGGTGATATCGGTACCCGATGTTGCCATGTCTACCTCCCAGAGGCGCTGACGGGAGAAATGGAGATGCCAGAATACGCACCAGCGCTCCCACAGGAAGTTCCACTGCAACCTGAGCGAACGGGGCAGACTGACCACGGTAATGTCTTCTGTCTCCTTGTCGCGTACCAACATCTTTGCCTTAACGCCATTGTTGTTAAGGGCATCCATCAGGCGGTTGGCTGCTACTGCCGCTCCGCCTGTCTTTTCACTTGTATTTACTATGAGTACTCTCATCTGCGTATATTTTTGATACCGCAAAAAGCTGCGTATATTGATTGATACTGCAAAGATAGTACAAATCGGAGACAAAACAAAATAAAAAGGCATGTTTTTTTTCGAGGAAATCGGAAAAGAGGAAACGGAAGGGGGAGAAAGGAGCATAAAAAAAACATACCACAACTCTCAACGAGCTGTGGCATGCAATATGTTTAACTTAAAAAATCTAATCAAAATAGTCTCACGACTTTCTCAATTATCGGTTAAACAATCTACCTTAAAACCTAATAACTAAAAACCTAAATCTATTACTACTAACCTAAACAATCTATTAACCTTTTGACGCTGCAAAATTACTACTATTTCGGCTATTCACCAAATATTCAGCCAAGAAAGTGTGACGTTTTTGCATTTTTTTGATATATATCAATCAAAAATGAACAAAAGAAACGGAAATTAACAACTTTCTGACACTTTTCCTACATTTTGCTGAATATAAAGCTTCTGCCCTTTCAGGGCGTGCTGCTTGCGTTCTATCCTTTCTGGATAAGAACGGTGGCATAGGCGGAGATGCCCTCCATTCTGCCCGTGAATCCGAGTTTCTCGGTGGTTGTTGCCTTGATGGATATCTGGTCTTCGTCTACCCCCATCACCTCTGCCAGACAGGCTTTCATGGCTGGCACATGCGGGTTGAGTTTAGGGCGTTCGGCACAGACTGTAGCATCGATATTGCCCAGTGTATAACCCTTGGTAGCTATCAGTTCCATCGTTTTGCGGAGCAGTATCTTAGAATCCACATTCAGTGTCTCTGCTGCCGTATCCGGGAAATGATATCCGATATCACGCATGTTGGCGGCGCCCAGCAGGGCATCGCAAATGGCATGTATCAGCACATCGGCATCGCTGTGGCCCAGCAATCCCAGTTCATAATCTATCTTGATTCCTCCCAGCCACAAGTCGCGGTCAACCACCAGCTTGTGGACATCATATCCAAATCCTACACGTATATTCATATCTATATATAATAACTAATCAATAATCACTAAAAAACTATCTCTTAAAGAGGTCCTTCAGTCCATCCATATCAAACGACAGGGTGAAGCGGAGGGTCTGGTCGAGCGGGTTGCTCTTGGCGGTAGCCACCACATAGGCAGCATCGAGCGAGAAGACATTCATCTTGAAACCGGCACCCACGGTGAAGTACTTGCGGTTACCCTTGCTCTGACTCTCATGATGATAACCGGCACGGAGCGCAAACTTATCATTGTATACATACTCGGCACCCAATCCGTAGTTGATTTCCTCCAGCTCTTCCTTGAAACCGCCAGGGGCATCGCTGAAACTCTTGAAGATACCGCTGATGCCCGAAATATCATCATACTCACGATGCACACGGTCTTCATATTCTGAATTATCCTCACCCTCTTCCTGCTTCGGAACGGTAGGCACCAGATACTTGTTGGCATCGGCTGCCAGGGTGATGCGGTTGTACTCGTCGATAGGAATCATCAGCGAAGCACCCAGACGCATGTTGGCTGGCAGGAACTCGCCATACTCCTTGCCACTGAAAGTAATCTTACTACCAATGTTAGAAATATTCAAGCCAAAACCCAACTGGCATTCGCGCTGGCCGATGACCACATAGTTCTGGTAATAGGCAGCGATATCGGCTGCGAAAGCGGAGGCTGGCGAATTATCTTCGGTATAATCGAAGCGCATATCGGAATAGATCCAGCGGATGGCGGCAGCAAGAGAGAACTTCTCGCTGAGCATCAGAGAATAAGCCACATCGACCGACATCTCGTAAGGATTGATGGTCATACCCGTGCCACTCTCGGCACCCTCTTCGCTGGTAAACACTTCACCCATATTGAAATAGCGGAGCGATGCAGATACGGCGCTGTAATCACCAATGCGGTAATAGCCAGAGAGATAGGCAAGATTCATATCATTGACCAGCGAGCGCAGCCAAGGAGTGAAGCTGAGCGACACACCGGCACGCGAAATGGTGAAAGGATATTTTGCCGGATTCCAGTACTGAGAGTTGACATCAGGGTCGGTAGCCGCACCGATGTCTCCCAAGCCGCCACCACGGGCATCAGGAGCTATGGTTTGCGAAATGACTGCATAGTTCACAGGATTGAAGAGATCTTTCTTATCCTGCGCCTTCACTTCTGATGCCATCAGAGCGAGACATCCCAAGATGAATATCTTATAGATTTTTTTCATTCCCATTGTAAATATATTTTTATTTGATAATGATGAGTTTCTTGACTTTTGAGGTATAGCTGCTGCCATCGCTCGCCACCTTGACGCGATAGAGATATACGCCGGTGCCCAGAGGGGTGCCGCTATCGGAGGTGAGGTCCCAGCTTACGGTATAGCTGCCCGAGGTAGGTACACCGCTTTCGGAATGGCGCCAGTGCTGTCTGCCCGATGAATCGAACACTTCTACCACCACGTCCATATCGCTCTCTGTGCGGTCGTGGCTGATGATGAAGGTGGTAGAGGTCTTAGCCGGATTGGCGGTTACGCCCACATCGAAGAGCGCCGGACTCAGTGCCTTCACCACATTGAAGCGGAGCTTCACCGTAGAACTGTTGTTCTGGATATCCCAGGCACGGAAGGTGAGTTCGTGCTTGCCCGGTTCCAGTTGCGGTATGCTGTAATAGGTAGAACCGCTGGTATAGGTTCCGAAATCGTAGATGAAATTGCTGTTCAGCACGTAGGCCTTCGACATATCGCCATCTATCACCAACTGCAGGTCGTGACCGATACCGCTTCCGGCAGCATTGATTCCGTCCTTATCGATTATCTTTGCCACAAAGAACGGGGTGGTGTTGACATTGCCGCCATCTACGAAGGAAGGCGAATTGAGATAGCAGTAGATGGAAGGACCGATGGAATCGTTCTTCTGCTCCTCGCTCTCGCCTACCGTAAACTGCTCGCTGGAGCCGTGGGCGGAGAGGGTCTTGGCGGTATTCACCGCATAGAGGTTGACCAGACCGCTTTGGTTGGAATAATTGATATCCAGCGGAACGGCAAAGGAGAAGGTAAACTTGCCGCCTCTTACGCTATCGGTGCCCTGATACAGGGTCTTGGTTCTGTCTTTGTATTCGAAAGCCTTCTCAGCGCCATCCTTGCCGGTATCGTTCAGGCGACAGGTAACCGTTTCCTTGGAATCTCTTACAGTAGCGGTGATGACGCCCCGGAAGTCGTCTGCTCCCTCGATATGACCTGCCATGCGGGCGATAGAGCCTGCCTTCAGCATCGGCAGGGTTGCGGCTCCGGCAACAGGAATGCCATTGATGGAATCTACCACAATCTGATGCATAGGCAGATTGAGTGCAAGAGCAGGGTCGCCCAGAAGGGAATAATGGAGATGGTTCACCGTGACATCGGAGCCGGAAGTTGGTCCGTTGCCGCTCACCAGGTCGTTCTGCGCCAGTCGGTGCGCCTCGCCTATCGTAATAGGCTTACCGTCTACCAGACTGAGCACTCTGTGGATAAAGGCACGGTTGATATGTCTGTTATACTGGGCGTAAACGGTACGGGTGGTGCCATAGAAAGCTACTGCGCCGCCTTTATCGTTGAGCAGCGCATATTCGCCGATGTTGGCTTCGAGCCCGTCGAACGGCATGATATCGCAGGAGGCGGTTACCCAGAGCGGCAGGTTGGTATTGCGGAAATCGGCAAAATCGGTGAGTTTCAGAACTGATTCGTGCGACATCTGTGTAGGATCGCCATGTCCGGCATAATCCATGATGAGGGCTCCCGCAGCCTGCTGCTGTTTGATAATCCGCGTTGCTTCGGGATAGGTATTGCCCGAAGAGGAGGTTTCGCGGGTATAGGCATCCCACATCACTTTCTTGACGAGATAGGCGGGATAGGTGGTGAGCACATCATTTGCCACATCATCGGCATCCTGCATGTGGAGGTTTCCGTTTCCGTCATCGCCCATAAACATCAGGGTGTTCTGCCAGGCACCTACATTGGCATTCTGAGCATAACTGATGGTCTTGTCTACCAGCACCTGGGCTTCGTCTGCATAAGTTACCGGGAAGCGGCCTACGGCTACATCCTGCAGCTCGCGGTTAGGATACAGTCCGGCTCCCTCGCCGAGCATGCCGAACCAGCTGTCGCTGACGAAGCAGGAAACGGCACTGAAGGAGTTTTCACTCTCAAAGCACAGCAGATAATCGTCTGGATTCAGGGTTCTGCAACCGGAGGTAAGCATGCGGTTATCCCATACGCAGTCGCCGAAGAGCAGGAGATATTTCGGCATATCTGCCTCGCTCTGCGCCTTATCAGAAAGCATGCGCAGGTAGCGGCGGTAGGCGTTGGCATCGGGGGTACCGCTAGAAAATTCGTTATAGAGTTCATCGGCAGGCACGATGGTAACGCGCAGTCCGTCGTGCTGTTCATGAAATTTTTTCAGCCGCTGTGCCTGTTTCAGCAGTTTCTGTGAGGTCGGGATGATGATGACCATATCGGCTGCTCCATCGGCATGATGATTCTGGTTGGTGATGCCGTAGACATACTGGGCAGCCGGAATCTTTCCACCGGCGGCCAGGTTGGCAGCGGTAAAGGCACAGCTTCCAGGCTCTGCCCACGTTACGGAGATATAATCGAGGCGGATGGAAGCACCTGACAAGACCTTGATAGAGATGGTATCCTTATCCTGGAAATCGGAAATGGGATAAGTGGCAACCTTCTCTGTAGCCTTGAGGTAAGCTATATCCTCCGTAGGATTGTCATTCTTGAGAGAAAGGGTGATTTCGCCCAAAACCTTACCATTCTTCAGTATCTGAGCCTTGCTGTCTGTGGCGGTAGTCAGGGCTACGGAGAGTTTGCCTTCCGCAGAACCGGTGGTATTCGTGATTACCACTTTCTTTTCATCGCCCACCTTCAGTTCTTCTGCATCGAAGAGGTTTCTGCCGCCATGATAATAGCTGAAACCATCTGACTCATAGAGGGAATGATAATCGTATGGCTGCGGATAATGGGAAGAGACAAAGGTGGCTGAATCCTGCACCAGTGGCTCTCCATCGGTCTGGGTAATAAAATAGTAGCCGTAATCGGAATAAGGATTACGGATGCGCTGGAGGGCGGTTTCTGACTTCCAGGATACCGGTCCCTCGGCATAGAAATAATGCTTGCCGCCAACGATGCACTGGGGAACTTCCTGAAGATCGTCGGTAGCCTGCAGTTCGCTCGCCAGAAGGGCTTCGTTCTGCAGATTGCCGCCATAGCCGTAAATCTTCACCTTGCTGATATCGGAGAAGCCTGCCTGGCGCACTACCTGTTCGGTAAGCTGATGGAAACCGGTTTCGCTGACTCTGATCTTCGCCCATCTGCCTGAGGCTAGGACGGAATGGGAGGCATAGAGGGAAGAGGCTGAGCGCAAAGCATCAGAAGAAGTGAAGGCTGATACTTTGCCCTTAGCCAACAGAGAACCTCGACTGGAACGCTCGGAGCGCTTCAGAGGACGGGCATCTACCTGGAGCATGAAGCTGACCAGCAGCTGATGGCGGTTATTGCGGAATACGACAGGACTGAAATCTATCTGGAGTACGCCCTGCTTACGGCATTCGGTAACCCGCTGCTGTGGAAATACCTGCTCAGGAGGGACTGCACCCGACAGGCGGTTGTAATTGGCGATGTCGGAGGCAGTCATATCGATATACTCGCCATATTTCAGGCTGACTGTATATACGGAGTCACGATATGCACCGGTCAAAGGAATGGAATACACGAAACGGGGCAACACGGAATCTACTCTGACTTCTGAAGAGGTCAGATTGAAGAATCGCTGTGCCTGAGCAGGAGCCACCAACATGAGCAGGCATGCCAACAGCATGTATTTCCAAACCTTCGTTGTGTTCATATCGATATATTACTTGCAATATTGTTTATTTACAGTGAAAATCGAGCACCTTCCTGTCTTCGAGATAGCCTACGAGATGGTCGTCGATGTTGACAGGACCGCAGCCTGTAGGACATCCGGTATAGAGCAGGTCGCCCGTCTTGAGCGTGAAGTACTGGCTGATGTAGGAGATGATTTCATCTACCTTGTAGAGCATATCGCTCGTGCAGCCTTCCTGTACGGTCTTGTCATTGAGATCGAGGCGGAAGTGCAGTGCCTGGATATCACGGAACTTCTGGATGTCGACCCATTCGCCGATAACGGCAGAACCGTCGAATCCCTTGGCGAGTTCCCAAGGTTGGCCAGCCTCGCGCAGTTTCTTCTGCATCTCGCGTGCCGTAAAATCGATACCTACGGTTACTGCATCGTAATAGCGGTGGGCGAAACGCTGCGGAATGGTCTTTCCCAACTTGGATATTCTGACCACTACTTCGGTTTCATACTCTATTCTTCCCAGATGATCAGGGATGAAGAAAGGCTTGCCGTTATTGAGCAAAGCAGAATCTGCCTTGGTGAAGATGACAGGACGCTCTGGTTTAGATAACGTGCCATGCAGCGATTTATTGTGTTCGGTATAGTTCATACCGATGGCAAATATCTTCATAACATCAAATTTTTACATAAAAAAGAAATGGGAGTTAGAAGCAAAGCGAGGCTTAACTTCATAACTCCCGGTATTCTAATTTAACTATAAGTCAAATTAACGCTTGCTTTTGAGTAATGATTACTCAGCAGCAAGAGTAAAGCGCTGGTAAGCAACGATCTTGAGATCCTTGCTCTGAGAAGCGAGGTACTGAGCAACAGTCTGCTTGTCACCGTCACCGAACTGGAACTCCTGGTCAACGAGGCAGTTCTCCTTGAAGAACTTAGCCAGACGACCATTAGCAATGTTCTGGATCATAGTAGGGTTCAAAGTAGCAGCCTTCTCCTCACCAACAGTCGTCTTGATGTTGCGAGCCTCTTCAGCCTGCTCAGGTGTCAACCAACCCTTCTTGGTGTTGCTCTCGATATGCTCCTCAGAGTCAACGTGAGCTGGGTTGATGCCAGCCTTCTTCAAAGCAGCGTTAACAGCCTTCTCTACGAGTTCTTCCTTAGTCTTGGCAACAGCAACCTCGAGCTCACTCTTCTTAGTCTCCTCAGAAACAGAAGACTCGTCGAGAGCTACAGGGCGCATAGCAGCAACCTGCATAGCTACCTTGTGACCAGCCTCCTCGTTGTTCTCGTTGAGCTGAACCATAGTACACAAAGTGTGCTTGTTCATGTGGTCGTAAACCTCGATGTTGTCACCCTCGAGAACACAGTAGCCGTCGAGCTCCATCTTCTCGCCAGTGATACCAGAGCGCTGTGTAACAGCAGCCTGAGCATCAGCATCGCCAACCTTCAAAGTCTTCACCTCGTCGAGAGTGTGAGCCTTGGCAGCGATAGCAGCGTCGAGGATGTCAGATGTCAACTTGATGAAGTCAGCACCGTTAGCTACGAAGTCAGTCTCGCACTTGAGAGCGATGATAGCAGCGAAATCGTTAACCTTCTTAACGAGAACGCAACCATTAGAAGTCTCACGGTCAGAACGCTTAGCAGCGATAGCGAGACCACGCTCACGGAGCAACTCCTTTGCCTTATCGAAATCACCTTCAGCCTCTGTGAGTGCCTTCTTAACGTCAGCAAGACCAGCACCAGTCATAGCGCGAAGTTTCTTGATATCTTCAATTGAAACAGCCATAATAATATTTTTATATTAAAAAGTTAATAATAATCTTTGCTTAAAAGCTACTAAAGCCATCGAATCATAAACAGAATCAATGGCTTCAGTATATATTTCTTTGCCTAATTACTCAGCCTCGTCCTTGCGGGCAGCCTTCTTCTTAGGCTGGTCCTTCTGCTCAGCAGCAGCCTTGTCGTCAGCCTTCTCAGCCTTGCGCTCCTCGAGAGCCTCAGCGATAGCACCGCAAACTGCAGTAAGGATAGCATCTACAGAATCCTTAGCATCGTCGTTAGCTGGGATAACGTAATCAACATTCTTAGGATCAGAGTTGGTATCTACGATACCGAACACTGGAATACCAAGACGGTTAGCCTCCTTAACAGCGATGTGCTCCTTCATTACGTCAACAACGAAGAGGGCTACTGGGAGACGGGCCATATCTGCGATAGAACCGAGGTTCTTCTCCAACTTAGCACGCTGGCGGCTTACCTGAAGCAACTCGCGCTTAGAGAGGTTAGAGAATGTACCATCGTTCAACAGACGATCGATGTTTGTCATTTTCTTAACTGCCTTACGGATTGTAGGGAAGTTGGTGAGCATACCACCAGCCCAACGCTCGTTTACGTATGGCATATTGATAGAAGCTGCCTTCTCAGCAACTACGTCCTTAGCTTGTTTTTTAGTAGCGACAAACAGGATCTTTCTACCTGTCTTGGCAATTGTCTTGAGAGCCTCAGCAGCCTCATCGATCTTAGCGACAGTCTTGTTGAGGTCGATAATATGAATACCGTTACGCTCCATGAAGATGTAAGGAGCCATTGCTGGATTCCACTTGCGACGGAGGTGTCCGAAGTGGCAACCTGCCTGAAGTAACTGGTCAAAATTTGTTCTTGACATTGTTTTTTCTTTTTAATTGTGTTTACTTTCTTTTTGAATCTAATGTTAGATCAGTCGATGAGTAGTCCCCGATTAATGGAATCTCACCGATTTAGATACTAAACTTTTTAGCTCAGCTATATATAATCTGTATATATATAATAAAATATGTATAAGATTAACGCTTGCTGAACTGGAAGCGACGACGAGCCTTTGGCTGACCTGGCTTCTTACGCTCTACAGCACGTGAGTCACGTGTCATGAAGCCTGCATCCTTCAAAGCCTTCTTATCGTTAGCGTCGATCTTAACGAGTGCGCGAGCGATAGCGAGGCGGAGAGCCTGGCTCTGACCGGTGAAACCACCACCGTCGAGGTTTGCCTTAATATCATACTTACCCTCAGCTTCGAGCAACTGCAATGGCTGCTTTACTACATAGCGAAGGATTGCTGATGGGAAATATGTCTCAATATCTTTCTTGTTGATTGTGATCTTACCGGTACCCTCTGTGAGGTATACACGAGCTACAGCGCTCTTACGGCGACCAATTGCATTAATTACTTCCATTCTACCTTAATTATTTATACTGGTTAATATCAATAGCCTTTGGCTGCTGTGCCTCGTGCTTGTGCTCTGTGCCATCGTAAATGAAGAGGTTGTCCATCAAAGAACGACCGAGAGGGCCCTTTGGCAACATACCCTTGATAGCGTGACGGAGGATCTTGTCCATTCCATCAGGACGCTTGCGCAACTCTGCTGGAGTGTTGAAGCGCTGACCACCTGGATAACCAGTGTAACGAGTGTAAACCTTATCTGTTTCCTTCTTACCTGTGAAAACTACCTTAGCGGCATTGATAATGATTACGTTGTCACCACAATCTACGTGTGGAGTGAAAGTTGGCTTGTACTTTCCGCGGAGCAATTTAGCAACCTTAGAGCAGAGGCGACCTACAACCTGGTCGGTAGCGTCGATTACGACCCACTCTTTCTTAGCTGTTTCCTTGTTTACGGAAATAGTCTTGTAACTTAATGTGTCCATTTTAAAATTTAAATTTACTACTAAAAAACGTTTTTAATCTTTTTTACTCACTATTCAGACAGGTGATTCACTAACCACATACCCCGGCCACAGGGCATGCTATTAACACACCATATCTTGGGGACTCTAAGCGTATCCCCGAAATAATCGGACTGCAAAATTACACATTTTTATTTGATTATGTGTAGGTTACGAGTTTTAACCCTAAACTTTTATAAATATTTAACTTAGTTTGCGCTTTTCTGCTTAGAATAAGCAAAAAAGAGTGCATTGTTAACGGCAATGCACTCTTTTTTATTATATCAATTCCTTATCCAGGAAATATTATCTGATGAACAGCAGCTCACGATACTTTGGCAATGTCCAAAGTTCATCGGCTACGAGAAGCTCGAGCTTGTCTATCTGATAACGGATTTCCTCCATCTTTGGAGCTACCGTGTCGTGATATGCTACTGCCTTCTCGCGCTCACTCTCTATCTTGTTGGCTACCTTGCGGGCATCTACCAATGCCTCTACACCACGCTCAATTGCCTCGGTACGCTCGGCTATCTCACGGATAATCTTCACGTTGCGGGCAGTCAGCTTCTTACCTTCCTCGCCACCAAAGATGTGAATCATGCCCTCTACGTTCTTTGCCAGACGGCTCTGATAGTGGGTAGCCACAGGGATGATATGGTTCATGCTCAGGTCGCCCATCACACGAGCCTCAATCTGAATCTTCTTGGTATAGGTCTCCCACTTCACCTCGTTGCGCGCCTTCAACTCGCTCTCGCTCATCACGTTGGTCTTGGCAAACATCTCGATGCTTTCCTTGTCCAGATAACGGTCGAAGACTACCGGGCAGGATGCCTCGCAGTCCAGACCTCGCTTCTGAGCCTCTTCCTTCCACTCATAAGAATAGCCGTTGCCGTCGAAGCGGATAGGCTTGCAGGTCTTGATATCCTCGCGTACAACATCTATAATAGCCGATGTCTGGTCCTCGCCCTTTGCTATCAAGGCATCTACACGAGTCTTGAAGTCTTCGAGAGCCTCAGCTACGGCAGCATTCAGTACGATGAGAGATGACGCACAGTTGGCCTCTGAACCTACGGCACGGAACTCGAAACGGTTTCCGGTGAAGGCGAATGGAGAGGTACGGTTGCGGTCGGTGTTATCAATCATCAGCTCCGGAATCTCAGGTATATCCAGCTCCACACCCTTCTTGCCTGCCAGGGCGAAGAGTTCTTCCTTGTCTGCCTTCTCGATATGGTCGAGCAGGTCGGTCAACTGCTTGCCGAGGAATGAAGAGATGATGGCTGGTGGTGCCTCGTTGGCTCCCAAACGGTGCGCATTGGTAGCGCTCATGATAGAAGCCTTCAGCAGTCCATTGTGCTTGTAAACGCCCATCAGGGTCTCTACGATGAAGACTACGAAGCGGAGATTGTCCTCCGGTGTCTTGCCTGCTGCATGGAGCAGTACGCCGGTATCGGTGCAGAGACTCCAGTTGTTGTGCTTGCCGGAACCGTTGACGCCAGCGAATGGCTTCTCGTGAAGGAGCACACGGAAACCATGCTTGTGAGCCACACGCTTCATCAGACTCATCAGGAGCATATTATGGTCTACGGCAAGATTGCACTCCTCATAGATAGGTGCCAGCTCAAACTGGTTTGGTGCCACCTCGTTATGACGGGTCTTGCAAGGGATGCCGAGTTCGAGCGCCTGTACTTCTAGATCCTTCATGAAAGCCTGCACACGCTCAGGGATTGTTCCGAAATAATGGTCGTCCATCTGCTGGTTCTTCGCAGAGTCGTGTCCCATCAGGGTACGGCCTGTGAGCATCAGGTCAGGGCGAGCCGAATAGAGACTCTCATCTACCAGGAAGTACTCCTGCTCCCATCCGAGATTGGTCTGCACCTTCTTTACCTGTGGGTAGAAGTAGTGGCACACCTCGGTAGCCGCCTCGCTCAGGGTATGGAGCGAGCGGAGCAATGGAGCCTTGTAGTCCAGCGCCTCACCGGTATAAGATATAAAGATGGTAGGGATACAGAGGGTATCGTCGATGATAAACACAGGCGATGTAGGATCCCATGCAGAATAGCCACGAGCCTCGAAGGTGTTGCGGATACCGCCGTTAGGGAATGAGCTGGCATCAGGTTCCTGCTGGACAAGCAATTTGCCAGAGAATTCCTCAATCATACCACCCTTTCCGTCATGCTCCACGAAGGCATCATGCTTCTCGGCAGTACCTTCTGTCAATGGCTGGAACCAGTGAGTATAATGTGTTACCCCGTTTTCCTCAGCCCAGAGCTTCATGCCGGCAGCCACGGCATCAGCGATGGAACGGTCCAGACGAGTACCGTTATCTATCACATCGATGAGTTTCTCATACACATCAGATGGCAGATACTTGTACATCTTCTGGCGGTTGAATACATACTTGGCGAAGTACTCCGAAGGGCGCACCTTGGGAGCCTCTACCTCTACAGGTCTTTTCTTAAAGGCCTCGGCTACAACCTCAAATCTCAAATTAGCCATTCTTTCTTTTATTATTAATTATAAGTTTGCGGGTGCAAAGTTACGAAAAAATGAGCAAATTGCTAGCGTTTGAGCGTATTTTTTATGCAAAATTCAAACTTTTCTTATACATAAAGTGCCTTTTTCCTACATGGCGACGTAATCTTTCCTACGTCCTGACACAGAAACTCCTGCGTCGCCATGTAATTTCAAGGGCATTAGGAGAGAAAAAAAATCCCTTGCAACCACTAGAGTCGCAAGGGATTCACATTATCCACTTATCTATTTGTACCTTAAGGATTTATTGAAGATTGGAGGTCGGCAATTAGAAACGGTATACAACAAAGCTGTTTGGCTTCATCTTCACGTTCAATACATTGCCCTGAACCTGTGCATCTGATACTACAGGAACAACCACATTTTTATTGTCTATCTTGTTTTCTGCCTGAATATCGTCGGCATGGAGAACGGTTACCTTACCTGGGTTCAACTTCTTGATACCATTAAAGGTTACGTTGATTTCCTTTGCCTCGTTAGAGGTATTGGCAATCTTCACGATGTAGCTCTTGGTAGCCTTGTCGAAGCAAGCGGTAGCATAGAGACCGTTCTCGCCTGCTACAGCCTTACCGTTCTCGGTAAGTTTCAACACATTGGTACCCTTGTTCTCGCCGTAGAGCTGCTGAACATAGTAGTTGGCAGAACGGACAGAGCTGAGGTTATCGAACCAGATGAGGTCCGGACGCCACTGCCATCCCTCTACATGAGCGAAGAGAGGTGCATAGGTAGCCTGATAAACCACATCGGCATTACGCTCCAAACCGGTCATGAAAGCTGCCTCAGAAAGAGCTGCCTCCCAAGAGTTTGGATCATTCTCGGCATGAGCAGCATACTCGCCGGCAAAGACCTTAGGACCCTTGCGGTCGTACTTGTCGTAACGGCTGGCATTGCTGCGGAACCATTCCGGACTCTTGTAGTAGTGCTCATCCACCATGTCTACGCCCAACTTGCGCATCTGCTCCCAACCGTAGTCGAAATCCTTGCCATCAGCAGATGGACCAGATGAACCGCAGATTTTTATCTTTGGATACTTGGCATGAATCTGCTCCATGAACTTCTGCAGACGCTCAGGATACATAGGACCCCACTGCTCGTTACCGATACCAATCTGCTTCAGATTGAATGGTGCCGGATGACCCATATCGGCACGGAGCTTACCCCACTTAGAGGTAACAGGACCATTGGCAAACTCGATGAGGTCGAGTGCATCGTCGATATAGCTCTGGAGATCCTTGACTGCTACATGTGCATTAGGATCCTTATCATCGTTCTGATACTGGCAAGCCAGACCTACAGAGAGAATAGGCAATGGCTCAGCACCAATCTTCTCTGAAAGGAGGAAATACTCATAGAAGCCCAAGCCCAATGACTGATAGTAGTTAGGGAAAAGGCGATGAGGGAAGGTATCTCTCCAGCGGTTCTCGTTCAGAGGACGGTTCTCAGGAGCACCCACAGAGTTCTTCCACTCATAACGGGTATCGAGGTCGGTTCCCTCTACGATACATCCGCCAGGGAAACGGAAGATGCCTGGCTTCAAGTCAGCCAAATCCTGTACGAGGTCGGCACGGAGACCATTCCAGTTGTCCTCAGGAAAGAGAGAGATATGGTCGAGGTCTACGCTTTCAGAACCCTTCTCCAGATAAACACGCATCAACCCCTTGGCATCGGTCTGAGGAGAAGTAAGGGTAGCAGTAAGCTTCTGCCATTTATTATTGGTGATGTTGATGACCTGCTTGGCAATCACATCATTCTTTGAATTGACGAGTTCTACGCGAATCTTGCCCTGCTTGCCATCAATGAGATGAAGACGGCCATATACGGTGAAATCGTACTTCATATCCTTCTTCAAGCCCATGCCGAAGAAGCCACGGTTCTCAAGACCAGTCTGCTTCTCACGTGCGCCTGCGCTCTCAAGTGTTACATAATGAGGATTGCGGTCGAAGGCAGGTTTTACGTCGCTGAGGGTTACATTTCCGAATGTATTCCATCCCATCAGGCGCTGTGGGAATTCGAAGGAACGGTTCTCTACCATCTCTGCATAGAGTCCACCATCGGCACCGAAGTTGATATCCTCGAAGAAGATACCATACATGGTAGGCTGGATTTCTGCTCCAGGCTTGTTAGCCTGAACAGTAAACTGATGCTGTGCGAAAGCTCCGAGTGAAGACATCGCCAGCAATGCTGCTGCGAAAAATTTTGCTTTTCTCATATTGTTCGTTATTTTTATTTTTTAGGTCTGTACTTACACCTTATTAAATATAGGTGGTGCAGTAATTTGCTGCAAAGATTACACAAACGAGCGCAATGAAAGCTTGCTTTCAAATTGCCAAGTGCAGTAAATCTTCTGCAAAGATAAAAAAATCCACCCCAAATGAGGTGGATTTTCTGTTTAAATATATTGGATTTTCGTACAAATCCCTGCTTTTCTACTATTTATCTAATGGAATGAGCACGAAAGTGAAGTTCTTATCGCCATAATGGAGGCGATACTTCTCCAAAGGCCATGCACCCCAAGAGTTCTCACCAGCCACACCAGAATGCTCTGCATCGAGGAAGAGATTGGTGAATTTTGACTTCTTCAGGTTGAAACTGTGGCGCTGATCCTTGTCATCACCATCATCCAGTTCTTCGGTGTCGAAGTGGATGGCGGAAGCATAGAACGGCTTGCAGCTCTTCACTTTGAATCCGAAGCCGGAAGCATCGGTCTGATTCCACCAGCGCATATCGCCCTTGGTTCCACTCTCCTGTGGACGGATGTATGGGAAGTACTGGTTGTCGGCATCATCGCTGTAGATTCCAATGCGCATGCAGTCCTCACGGTCAGAATAGTTCTCGATAGGACCACGGCCGTAATACTGGCTCTTGTCCATATCGTACGGCAACTGCATCAGCATACCGAAACGGAACAGATCGCTGACCTTGGCATCATCAGAAGCATCAAACTCCTGGCTTACCTTCATCGCACCGGTGTTAGGCATGATGAGATAATCGATTTCCAGCTCACCCTTCACCTCTGGCATCTCATAGGTTGCACAGATGCTGATGGTGTTTGCCTTCTTATCCTTTTCAACAGCTACACCCTTCAGGTTCATGACAGGGTTCTTCCAAACCTGGAACTTCTTCTGCAGGCCGGCACCGAAATCATTATCGGTAGGAGCACGCCAGAAGTTTGGCTTCAGGGTACCGCCCTCGCCGAGGAGCGACTTGCCACGATAGGTATATTCAGAGATGAGACCGGTGGTACGGTTCACCTTCACGGTCAGATCAGGAGTAGTAACGGTGATATCCTGCTCGCCCTTCTTGTCGATGAGCTTAGCCTTCACCTTCTTGCCATCCTGAGCCTTAGCCATGTTTTCTGCACAATGACCGCAGCACTTCTTCTCCTTCACCGCCAGCTGGGCATAAGCCACAATCTGACCAGCCTCCATCAGAGGTTCAGCCTTCTTCAGACAGAAATCGATGTTGAGGAACACCTCCTTGCCCGTTACCTTAGAAAGGTCATAAGGGATGGTGAAGTTCTTGGTCTGCTGGGCAGCTACATCGATATCAGCAATAGTGCCGTTCTGAGTCTCCACGCCATCCTCAATGAGGCTCCATGCCAAGGCATAGTTGCTCAAATTGCGGAAGAAGTTCTCATTGTATACACTTACTTCACCCTTCTCTGCATTCACCATCTTAGCCCAGATGTTCTGATACTGGTAGGCTACCTCGTAGGCATGAGGATTGAGCTGACGGTCAGGACCGATGATACCATTGCAGTTGAAGTTGTTGTCGCTAGGGTCGTAATTGTTATAATCGCCACCGTAGCAATATTCTATTTTGCGGAGCTCTTCATTGCTCATCTTCTCAGGATTCTTGATGGTCATCGGCTTCAAAACCTTGCGGTGCAAGCCCTGGTCAACGAAATCCCAGTCGAAACCACCCTGGAGGATAGGATACTTGCGAATCAGAGCCCAGTAATCCTTCAGGTTACCGCCTGAGTTACCCATGGTATGGTTGTACTCGCACTGGATGAGCGGCATCGGACTGTTAGGGTCCTTCGCATACTTTTCGCAAGCACTTACAGGATAGTACATAGGGCAGAAGATATCGGTACCCTCGCCTCTGTGAGCCTGCTCATACTGAACCGGACGGCTCTGGTCCTGACTCTTAATCCACTTGTAAGCCTGCAGGAAGTTATCGCCCATCACAGTCTCATTACCCAAACTCCAGGTTACGACACTAGGATGATTGAAGTACATGGAAACATTGTGCTGGTTGCGCTCCAGAATCTGCTTGGCAAACATCGGTTTCTTGGCAGCAGCATCATCGCCATACTGGAAACCATGACTCTCCTGGTTAGCCTCAGCAACCACATAGATACCATACTCATCGCAGAGCTCGTACCAGCGTGGATCATCAGGATAGTGACAGGTGCGGACAGCGTTAATATTCAGGCGCTTCATAATCTTGATGTCCTGAATCATGCGCTCCATGCTCAATACATAACCTCCATCAGGGTCCATCTCATGACGGTTGGCACCCTTGATGAGCACAGGCTGACCATTGACAAGGAACTGCTTGTTCTTGATTTCCACCTTGCGGAAACCTACCTTGACAGGAGTCATGCTAGCCGCCTTCATAGCGTCCTTCTTCTGAGCCCCCATCAGGGAAACCTGCAGGGTATATAAATAAGGTGTCTCAGCACTCCACTTGTGTGGATTCTCTACGTTCATCGTAATGTTGGCTGTTCCATTCTTTGCCAATCCTGTAGCTGTAGTCACCTGCTTGCCCTCTTTGTCGAAGAGGATGAAGTTCAGCTTGCCTGTTCCCTTTACCTTGGCAGAGATATTGAGCACACCATCCTTGTAGTTGTTTACAAGGTCAGGAGTAACACGGATATCCTCCAAATGCAACTGGGCATCGCGGGCAAAGAGATAGCTTTCACGAGCCACACCACTCAAGCGCCAGAAGTCCTGATCCTCATCCCAGGAGCCATCGCACCAGCGGAAGGTCTGGAAGGCAATCAGATTCTTACCTTTCTTCAGATAAGGAGTGATGTCAAACTCGGCAGCTACCTTGCTATCCTCTGCATAACCGGCAAACTTACCGTTTACATAGAGATAGATGTTGGAAGTAACGCTACCGAAATGAGCGACAACCTGCTTGCCATCCCAGTTGGCAGGGATGTCGATGATACGGCGGTAAGAACCTACATGGTTGTCCTTGGTAGGAACTGCTGGTGGCTGCTGGTCAAAATGTCCACGCCAGCCGAAGCCTACGTTCACATATTCCGGATCACCGAATCCGTTCATCTCCCAGATACCTGGCAGATTCATGGTCTTCCATTTGGAATCATCAAGATCTTCCTTGTAGAAGTCGGTAGGACGCTGGTCGGCATTAGCCACCCAGTTGAACTTCCAGGTTCCGTCAAGCGAAAGGAAATACTTGCTCTCCGCCTTGTTCATGTGCAGGATATCCTTGCTCACGATCTTACCGTCTTTCTCATAAACCCAGTCATCTGCCGGATAGGTGAAGAAATTGGTGTGCAACGGAAAACGATTGATGGCATTCACCTGAAGGTCGTGCCATTCTGTGTAAGTTGGCTGTTGGATGGTCGTCTTATTCAACGACTTAATGGCAGTCTTCGGTTTGGTTGCACCAAAGGTTGCCATTGCTAATCCTGCCAAACTCAATGTTACGAACAGTCTCTGTTTCATGTTTGTTAGTTATTTATACATTAGATTGAAATTACACCTTATTATATATAGGCTATTCTATACCTTATTATATATAGGCATATCCTGGAGCATCTTATATACCTCCATGTTGCCGGTAGCCTCAGCTAAGCAACTGCAAATATATGAAAATTAAGTTAGAAACAAGCAGAACGCCCGTATTTTTTATTGTTTTTTCAACACTGGTGCACCATTTCCCCAAGAAATAGGTACCCACAAGTGTCTGCTGTCGCTCAAGTGTTTGAGGTTCCACATGTCTGCCATGAACACATAGTCAGCACCATGGAACATCTTCTTTTGTGCTGCAGTTTTCACCTTATTATATATATACCCATACCATCATAGAAAGGCATATAAATATATAAAACTTTTTCAATATCCGCTAAAAGAAAATGACAAAAAAGTTTGGTATTTCCGAAAAAATACATTACCTTTGCCATCATAAAATAAACAACGAAACGACATAAAAATTATGATGACAATCGAAGAATACAGAGCAGCCATCTTGCAGGCTTTACTCGATGCTAAGAACGAGGACGGCACTCCAGCCATTACTCCAAGGGAAGCACAGGAAGCACTCAACGGATTTACCGACGACGAGTTGCAAGACGGAATCCTATGGAATTCGCCCGAAGACGTGGCATCAATTATCCTCGAGGGATAAATCACGGAAGTTATATTCAGCTACCAACAGATAAGAATAGGAGCAAAGACCCTTTTTGCGGGGTTTTTGCTCCTATTCCCATTTATACTTCCTGTTTTTTCTTTCCTTTAAAGACAGTCTTCAACAGCCCCGCAATACTTCATTTCTGTTGCAAAAGCAATAAAAAACTAAAGAATGCGACAAAAAACAAAAGAATGTGCAATTTTTCTTTCACAATTCAATTATTATTTGTAAATTTGCAGCCGCATAAACGGAAAGGGAACTTGCAAATCCCTCTTCAATCAGTTTAAAAAGATAATTTTACCGGTAAAAATATATATTAAATAATGAAGATAGAAAACGAAATCATCAGCTCGGTCATCGCTGCGGTGAAGGAGCTTTATGGTCAGGACGTACCTGAGAAGATGGTAGCCCTGCAGAAGACCAAGAGTAATTTCGAAGGTAACCTTACCCTCGTCGTATTCCCATTCCTCAAAATGTCGAAGAAAAAGCCTGAGGATACAGCACAGGAAATCGGCGAATACCTGAAGAAAAACTGCGCTAACGTTATCGCAGACTTCAACGTGGTTAAGGGTTTCCTCAACCTTTCTATCGCTCCTGCCGCTTGGGTAGGACTCTTGAATACCATCAACGCTGACCCTAAGTTTGGTGAGAAGCCAGTTACTGAGAACAGTCCGCTCGTCATGATCGAGTACTCTTCTCCTAACACCAACAAGCCTCTCCACCTCGGTCACGTGCGCAACAACCTCCTCGGCTGGTCATTGGCCCAGATTATGGAGGCTAACGGCAACAAGGTAATCAAGACAAACATCGTTAACGACCGTGGTATCCACATCTGTAAGTCTATGCTCGCCTGGCTCAAGTGGGGCAATGGCGAAACTCCTGAAACTTCCGGCAAGAAGGGCGACCACCTCATCGGCGACTACTATGTAGCCTTCGACAAGCACTATCGTGAGGAAATCGCAGAGCTCAAGGCTCAGTACATGAAGGATGGCATGGACGAAGAAGCTGCCACAGAGAAAGCTAAGGTAGAGGCTCCGCTGATTAAGGAGGCTCACGAAATGCTCGTAAAGTGGGAGAACAACGACCCTGAGGTTCGTGCACTCTGGCAGAAGATGAACAGCTGGGTTTACGCAGGCTTCGATGAGACTTACAAGATGATGGGTGTAAGTTTCGACAAGATATATTATGAGTCAAACACTTACCTTGAGGGTAAGAAGAAGGTAGAAGAAGGATTGGAGAAGGGTCTCTTCTTCCGCAAGGATGATAACTCTGTTTGGGCTGACCTCACCAACGAGGGTCTCGACCAGAAGCTCCTGCTCCGTTCTGACGGCACTTCTGTTTATATGACTCAGGACATCGGTACTGCCGACCTCCGTTTCAAGGATTTCCCTATCGACAAGATGATCTACGTAGTAGGTAACGAGCAGAACTACCACTTCCAGGTACTCTCTATCCTGCTCGACCGTCTCGGTTTCAAGTGGGGTAAGGACTTGGTTCACTTCTCTTACGGTATGGTAGAGTTGCCTAACGGAAAGATGAAGAGCCGCGAAGGAACCGTAGTAGATGCTGATGACCTGATGGCAGAGATGATTAAGGATGCTCGCCGGACAAGCGATGAGCTCGGCAAGTTCAAGGACATGAGCGAGGAAGAGCGCCAGGAGATTTCACGCATCGTGGGTCTCGGAGCGTTGAAGTACTTCATCCTCAAGGTAGATGCCCGCAAGAACATGCTCTTCAACCCAGAAGAGAGTATCGACTTCAATGGTAACACAGGTCCTTTCATCCAGTATACCTACGATCGTATCCGCAGCATCATGCGCAAGGCTGCAGCCGAGGGTATCGAGATTCCTGCTGAGTTGGGCGCAGATGCTCCTATCAACGAGAAGGAGATTGACCTCATCCAGAAGATGAACGACTTTGCAACAGCCGTAGCCGATGCCGGCAACAACTACAACCCTGGTGGTATCGCTAACTACTGCTACGAGTTGACCAAGGAGTTCAACCAGTTCTATCACGACTACAGCATCCTGAATGCTGAGAGCGAGGCAGAGAAGATTACCCGTCTGGTTCTTGCTGCCAACGTGGCTAAGATCTTGAAGAACGGTATGTCTCTGCTCGGCATCGAGGTTCCAGAAAGAATGTAATATATACATAAGATATAATAACCTACAATTTAAAAATAAAAAAAATATTGACTATTTGACATAATGAGCATGGCCCTGGAGCTCGACTCCAAGGTGCATGCTCATTTCAGTTTTAGCCAATCCTTTTTGTTTTCCAACCCCAAAAAGAAAAAAGATGAATAAAATGCCCGTAAATCCTCCTTCATGGAGAAACGATACCGTTTTGCCTCTACCCAACGAGGTAATAGCCAATGCCTGGGCTGTGGATGCCGCCTGTTCCGGCAATCCCGGTCCGATGGAATACCAATGCATCGACCTTCAGACCGGTGCCCAGGTTTTCCATTATGGTCCTATCCACGGCACCAACAACATCGGCGAGTTTCTCGCCATCGTCCACGCCCTCGCCCTGATGCAGCAGAAGGGCATTACCGACAAGATAATTTATAGCGACAGCGTGAATGCCCAGCTATGGGTAAGCAAGAAACAATGCAAGACCAAACTGGAGCGCACTCCCCAGACTGAACAGCTCTATCAGGTCATCGCCCGAGCCGAGAACTGGCTCCGCACCCACCCCATCAACATACCTATTATAAAATGGGAAACGAAGAAATGGGGCGAGATTCCAGCCGATTTCGGAAGAAAGGGATAAAAAGGACATTTTTATGTGCCTTTCCCGAAATAATGCCCGCAAAAGCTTGCAATTTCAGATATTTTGTTTAATTTTGCAGCTATTACCGTATTAAACATACATAATCGTAAGAATGGAAATAGAAAAAGAAACAATATTATTAATGTCGAAAGGAGACAAGAAAGCATACGAAACGATGTTCCGCAGGTTCTATCCTAAGGTACACCGTTTTGTAGCCATGCTCTTGAAAAACGAAGATGATGCTGATGACGTCAGCCAGCTCATCTTCTTAAAGGTATGGAACAAACGCGAGAAGTTTGCCGATATCCAGAACTTCGATTCCTACCTCTTTATTTTGGCAAAATATACTGTCATCAACTATATTTCCTCCAAGCACATCATCCCAATAGATATTGACAGTCTGCCAGACAGATACGCCAACGAATCTTCGCCACATGACGATGTGGTGGCAAAGGATACCCAGCTGCTCATCGACATGGTGGTAGAAAGCATGCCGCAACAACGCCAGATGATTTATCGCATGAGCCGCGAACAGCATCTCAAGAACGAAGAGATAGCCCAGCGCCTGGGTATTCAGAAGAAAACGGTAGAAAATCATCTTAACCTAGCTCTTAAAGAAATTAAAAAAGCCTTATATTTGATGATTTTGTTACCTTGCCATTGGGTGTAACACCATTGAAACATGTCTTAAAAATAAATGAAGTTTTTATTATGGCAACAAAGATAAGGGATATCATAGATTATTATAGTGGGCACAATGTGCCGGATGAAATAAAAGAAAGGGTATTAGATAGAATTTCCAATACACAAGACGATAAAGAGGCGAACGAGGCATTTAGAGAATTATGGGACAAGGCTGATTCTGCCTATATGGAAGAAGAAGAAATTTCTGCTGCATACAACCGCCTCTTCGAAACAGAAGAAACAAGAGAAATAGAAAAGAAAAAATCGCTTCGAATCTTCAACTTTGCCAAACTGGCTGCCGTCTTCGTACCGCTGCTGATGCTGATTGTATTCGGCAAGCTCTACGTCCAGATGAACAACCAACTCAAGGATATAAAACTGGCAACCATGCTCCAGGAGCATACCATCAACGAAGAGAGCAAAGTCATCGCCTTGGCAGACGGAACGAAAGTAAGACTCAGCCAGAGTTCCGTACTCCTCTATCCTTCCTCTTTCAAAGGAGCAGAAGAACGCAAGGTTTTCCTGTCGGGAGAGGCATTCTTCGACATCAGACATGATGATGCCCAGCCGTTCCACGTCAGCACTCCTCATTTCGAGATTACCGACTTGGGCACCTCTTTTACGGTTTCATCTTATTCAAATACAGATGAAGTATCTGCCACACTCAAAACCGGCAAGATAGAACTCCGCATCATAGGTCAGGAAGACAAGGTTTACAGCATGAAGCCTAACGACCAGTTAGTATATAATGTAAAGACCAAGGCAGTAAACCTCCGCAAGGTTTCGGCCGAAGAAGATGGTACAAGCTGGCGCAACAAGGAGATTGACCTGAACGATGTAACGCTGGCAGAAGCTGGTAAGATTCTGGGTAATGCATACGGAGTGAAATTCATCTTCCGTTCAAAGATTCACCAGAAGACGAAGGTTACAGTTCATTTCAACCGTGGCGAAACCCTCTCGGGAGCCATGTTTGTCCTGAAGAACCTGATTCCTGGTCTGGAATATGAAGTGAAGAAAGATGAAGTTATCATCAGGTAGGCATATATTATAATAGGTAAACAAAAGGCGCATTATGTAAAAATGATGCGCCTTTTTTCATAAAAGAGTATCTCTGCACGGGATATGAAAACAGAAATAATAACATAAACTGGAAATATCATGATAAAGAATTTGATTTTTGATTTTGGAAAAGTACTCGTAGATTACGAATACTTTGAAACGCTTGACCAGATATTCAAGACCCACGAACAGGCTGAAGAATTCTATCATCTCCTGATAGACGGCAAATGGAATGAGAATATGGATCGCGGAGATTCTTTCGAAGAAACCTTCTGCAAGATGCAGCAGATCATGCCGCAATATAAGGAAGAAATAGCAACCGTAGCCCAGCGCTTTAACGATTTTGTAAGGGGCGAAAAAGAAGGTATGCGCACCTTGCTGACCCAGTTGAAGGCAGAAGGCTACCACCTTTACGGACTTTCCAACTGGTGCACCAAGGTTCACGAAACGATGGCACAATATCCCATTTTCCAACTTCTGGAAGGACAGGTGATTTCTTCAGAAGAGAAAATCATCAAACCCGACAGAGCTATTTATGAAAGAATCTGCCAGAAATACAATCTGAAACCGGAAGAATGCCTTTTTGCTGACGACAGAATAGAGAATGTAGAAGCCGCCCAGCGTTTCGGAATGCAGGCCATCTGCTTTGAGGATGCTGCGCAGTACGAGCGGGAATTGAGAAAAATTCTGTCTGAGGAAAGAACGATGTAAGTTCTGATTATCAAAAGCATTACTGCTATTTCCATACCCAAAGCATTACTTTTAAAAAAAATCAAGGCTCTAAATTAGCAGCAAGAAATGCTAATTTTAGAGCCTTCATATTATGTATTTATAATTTCCAAAAGAAGAATTTTATAGGGTGTTTGCGAACACAAGATATTTTTTTCAGAAAAACTTCATTTTAACAGTTTTGTAATTGGGTGTAACTCTCTTTCCCGTTGTCTTCAAGACGTAACAAGCAAATTATTATTAACTTAAAAAGATAAAGTATGGATCTTAAACGAATCTCTGCGTCATGCTTCTGTTTGCTCCTGGCAGGCCAGATGACCCTTTCGGCTCAGAACGTCAGCTTCAGCTCAAACAAGGTAACGCTTAAGTCAGCTTTTGAGAAGATTGAAAAGGAATCTAAGTACAAGATTGCCTACAACTCCTCACAGCTGGATGCTAACCGTTCGGTTACATTAACCAAGAAAAGTGATGATGTCTTTGGTATGTTGAACCAATTGCTCAAAGGTACCAATTTTACCTATGAGATGGAAGGCAACTACATCGTCATCAAGCCTCAGCAAAAAGCTAAATCTCAGGCTCATGGCAAGAAAATCAAGGTACGTGGTGTAGTGAAAGACGAAACTGGCGAGCCAGTTATCGGCGCTACCGTCATGGAGAAGGGTACCACCACCAATGGTGTTGTAACCGATATTGACGGCAACTATACCATCGAGATTCCTGCAGACGGAATGTTGGCAGTATCATACATTGGCTGCAAGGACCAGGACATCAAGGTAAATGGTCGCGAAGTAATCAATGTTAACCTGGCAGATGATAATAAGGTCTTGGAAGAAGTTGTAGTTGTAGGTTATGGCGTGCAGAAGAAGCGCGACGTATCTACTGCTGTGTCTTCTGTCAAGGCAGAGGCTCTTGCCAACAATCCTTCTACCGACTTCCGTCAGGCTTTGGCTGGTAAGATGCCTGGTGTACAGGTAACAGTACCTAGCGGAGACCCAGAGGGTAGCGTAAGCATTCGCGTTCGTGGTGTAAGTACCGTCAACGCCGGTAGCGACCCTCTCTATGTAGTAGATGGTGTTCCTATGGAGCGTGGTTTTGCCAACCTGAACACCAACGATATTGAGTCTGTTGAAGTTTTGAAGGATGCTTCTGCAGCAGCTATCTATGGTAGCCGTGGTTCTAATGGTGTAGTTCTCGTTACAACCAAGAAGGGAACCTCTGACAAGCTCTCTGTTTCTTACGATGGTTACGTAGGTGTACAGAACGTATCAAAGAAACTCGATATGATGAACGCTTACGAATATGCAGAATTCGTAAAGGATGCACGTAACAACGCATATCTTTCTAAAGTTCCTGGTGCATCTGCAAGTGACCCTAACAGCGTACGCCCTAAAGGTTACATGCAGATTGCAACCGATTTGTTCCCATATCTGGAGGGTGTTAAGGGCTTGACAGATACAGACTGGCAGGATGCTATCTTCCGCACAGCGATGACAACCGGACACAACATTTCACTTTCTGGTAAGTCTAACAGCGTCAACTATTTCGTATCAGGCAACTATATGAAGAAGGAAGGTACCATTATCGGTTCTGACTTCGAGAAGTTTGGTGCCCGCATGAATCTCTCAGGTCAGCACAAGCGCTTGAAGTTCGGTGTTAACTTCGCTCCTTCTTATTCTGTTTCTAATTCAGTAGATGCATCTGGTGCAGGTGGTATCGTTCAGTCTGCTTTGATGATGCCTCCAACCTTCCCTGTATACAACGCAGACGGTTCATAT
>OKYY01000103.1_pt1 | contig 30439 bp, 26 predicted proteins | sample 1609091 | NCBI WGS metagenome assembly OKYY01 (sample SAMN02675048, study PRJEB24791) | human gut metagenome, SKBSTL034 | isolation source: stool | host: Homo sapiens | place: USA | reverse complement strand
CCGCACTGTGCGGGCTACCAAAAAAGACGCTCGACAAGGGCTCCGCACTGTGCGGGCTACCAAAAAAGACGCTCGACAAGGGCTCCGCACTGTGCGGGCTACCAAAAAAGACGCTCGACAAGGGCTCCGCACTGTGCGGACCACCAAAAAAGACGCTCGACAAGGGCTCCGCACACTGCAAACCACTAGAAAAGACGCTTGACAAGGAGTCCGCACAGTGCGAGCTACTAAAAAGAAGGGGAAGACGCTCGACAGAGGCTTCAGACAAGGCAATCCTACTGAAACAAGAACAGGAACGGGCTTATTTTTCTTATTTCCTTCAAGGAAAAAGAGACGCCGTGATGCCTCCGGCTCACCTTTCCTTACCTTTCCCTCCCTTTCCTAGCCCTAATCCCATACCTTCTTCGTACTTTTGCCGCCAATTAAAAAAGCATACCTCCTATGCATTACACAATTGAAGAAATCACCACCCTCATTGGCGCACGCCAAGAGGGTAACCAGCCTGCCGAAATCGACTGGCTGCTCACAGACAGTCGCTCGCTGACCTTCCCCGAAACGACCCTCTTTTTCGCCCTCCAAACCAAACTGGGCAACGGACATCACTATATTGCCGATTTGTATCGCCGTGGCGTACGCAACTTTGTTGTTGCCGACGTGCCACAAGATTATGCCTCGCTCTATCCGCAAGCGAACTTTCTGCAAGTACTCAGCCCGCTCAAAGCATTACAGCGACTGGCAGAACGCCATCGCGAAGCATTCGACCTGCCGGTAATCGGAGTAACAGGCTCCAACGGTAAGACGGTGGTGAAGGAATGGCTCTACCAACTCCTCGCCCCTTCCTTTCACGTCACCCGTTCTCCCAAATCCTATAATTCTCAAATCGGTGTGCCACTCAGTGTGTGGCTCCTCGACCAACATACGCAAGTGGGCGTATTCGAAGCGGGCATTTCGCAACCCGACGAAATGGAAGCCTTGCGTGCCATCATTCAACCGACCATTGGCATTCTGACTAATATCGGACCGGCACACCAGGAAAACTTCCGCAGCCTCGAAGAGAAATGTCACGAAAAGCTGGAACTCTTCAAGGATGCCCATGTAATTATCTACCGCGCTGACGACAAACTGATACACGAATGTGTCAGCACGACCCCACTGGGCGGAGACATTCTGGCCTGGTCTACGAAGGACCCGGAACGGGCTTTGTTCATCAAACGTATAGAGAAAGAAAGCAAGAGTACACATATAATATATACGTACCTCGGGCAGCAGGCTGAAATACGTATTCCCTTCTACGATGCTGCCTCCATCGAAAATGCCCTACACTGCCTCGCTGTGTGTCTTTACCTACATCTGCCGACTGAAATCATTGCAGAGCGAATGGCACACCTCGAACCCGTTGCCATGCGCCTGGAGGTCATCCAGGGTGTAAAGGGTTGCACCTTGATTAACGACACGTACAACTCCGACGTGGCCTCTCTCGACATTGCACTGGATTTTCTAACACGTCGTCCGAACTGTGAAGGCCGCAGCAGGACGCTGATTCTTTCTGACATCCTGCAAACGGGACTTCCCTCCCACGAACTTTACTCCAAGGTGGCCGATCTCATCGCCCAACGAGGCATTGACCACCTGATTGGCATCGGTGAGGAAATCACCCAGCAACAGGCTTGTTTCCAAACAAACGAGAAGCATTTCTTCCCGACCACGAAAGCGTTGCTCCAAAGCGGTTTGCTCGACACGCTGAAGGGCGAGATGGTACTGATTAAGGGAGCACGTAGCTTTGGCTTTGAGGAAATCACCTCTTTGTTGTCCCTGCGTGTTCACGAAACGACACTCAATGTCAACCTCGAAGCCATTGCCGAGAATCTGAATTTCTACCGTTCCTTCCTCCGTCCCGAAACGAAGATTACCTGCATGGTCAAAGCCTCTGCCTATGGGGCTGGCGCTGTCGAGATAGCCAAGACGCTGCAAGACCGCGGTGTTGACTACCTGGCCGTAGCGGTAGCTGACGAAGGGGCCGAACTGCGCCGCGCTGGAATCCGCACAGGCATCATCGTGATGAACCCTGAAATGTCTGCCTTCCACACCCTCTTCGAGTACGACCTTGAACCTGAGATTTACAACTTCAAGCTCCTCGAGGCCCTCATCCATGCGGCAGAGAAAGAAGGTGTACAGGGCTTCCCCGTCCACATCAAGCTCGACACGGGAATGCACCGCCTGGGCTTTAATCCGCTGACGGAGATTCCGCAACTCATCGACCGGCTCCATCACCAGACGGCAGTCATTCCGCGCTCCGTTTTCTCCCACTTCGTAGGTTCCGACTCGCCCGAGTTCGATGCTTTTTCCGATCGTCAGTTCCAACTCTACGACGAAGCTTCAAGAACCTTACAGACAGCTTTCTCACACAAGATACTGCGCCACATCTGCAACAGTGCGGGCATCGAGCGTTTCCCCGAACGCCACCTCGACATGGTGCGCCTCGGACTGGGACTCTACGGCATCGACCCCATTGACAACCGCCGCCTGCACCAGGTGACTTCACTCCATACAACCATTCTGCAGATTCGCAATGTCCCCCAAGGCGACAGCATCGGCTACTCACGCCGCACAGTGACAGACCGTCCCTCGCGCATTGCCACCCTGCCGATTGGCTATGCCGACGGACTCAACCGCCGCTTGGGCAATCGCAACGGCTACTGCCTGGTCAACGGCAAGAAGGCTCCCTACATGGGCAACATCTGCATGGATGTCTGCATGATCGACGTCACGGGCATTGACTGCCAGGAAGGCGACACGGTCGAAATCTTTGGTGACAACCTTCCAGTAACAGTACTCTCTGATTTGCTCGAAACCATCCCCTACGAAGTACTGACCTCGGTGAGCAACCGCGTAAAGCGCGTGTATTTTCAGTAGGGTGTGACGGTCTCCTTCGTGCTATAACCAACGAGTCGACTCAGATTAAGATAGCCCCCAACTATATTTGTCTGAATCGACTCGTTTCTGTTGCTTGTCCCGTACAGAATGCATTCCGAAAACTCACAGAACCTCCTACTTATGAACTGGTTTTATGTGTGTCGTAGCCTTTTTGCTGAGTTTGTCTGTTCCTCTTCACGAATGACTTTTTCGTATGTATTCTTTTGGGGGTCAACCGATTGCTGGTGCGAAAAGTGTTATATTTGCCATCGAAGATAAAAGAGGTGGCACTCTTTGCAAGAGTAGTTCATTCTTACCTTAGATTTACTTTCTTTTTTCTTTCATTCCGAAAACGTCTAGTACAACATTGTGGGTTGCATCCTATTCTCTCTTATGTTCGTTTACCTTACGCGAGATTTCGAGATAAAAAGGTTAGCTGTATTTCATTCATAGGATTTTGAACCTATTGAAACAGGGTAAAAAATCAAACTTTACCTTACTCCCAAAGGAGTGCCTGAATGTTTTCTACCGCAGATTATTACATCTTAATTGGTCAATATATCATGAGCATCTTTGATTTTATCTTTGGTAAAAAGAAAGGAACGTTTTCCAATCAGCAGCCAGTTCAAGGGAGGTGCAGCACTCTGCCTGTAAGTTCTAACCCCTTGAATAATTCAAGGGCGGCATCTTCGTGCCTTGAACCGTTTACATTTAAATCGAATCAGCATCAACGCTATGAAAATGGTTTCCCCGTGCTTGGTGTGCAGGAATGTCTTCGTACGCTGTCAGTTGAGAAGAATATCAACGGCTGCAGCGGTTATCAATTGAAGAACGGGGACGGCTATATCGTTCGTATGATTAATGGTGATACGGGGAAGCCTCAAATGTCGGCCAAACCTATGCGCGTAGTCAAATCTACAACTAACGAAGTGACACTTAGAGGGTATATGGTAAGTGCCCAAACTCCGTTTGGCTTTCAGGAAATAGATCTGTCAGACTATGGACTTACTGTTTCGTTGAAAGATGGTAAGGTCGTAAAGTGTGTTCTGCATATGTATGACCGTAATGTGGATATTGAGTACCGGAAGGTTGAAATGGTAAGTTCAACTTTGAATAAACAGTCCGAACGAGTAGCTCCAAACATACAGAAAATCATTGATCTTGCCAATTCAGGCCTTCATTGCGCAGTTCGAAATGATATACAAGGTGAGTGGATGAATTTGGCAGAGATGTACAATGTAGTTCAAGGTGCCTCTGGACAACTTCTTGACATACCTTTTCAATATTGCAACACCGTAGCTTCTGCATTTTCCTTATTGTTATCTCACCAGGAAATTCGAGAAAATGAAGATATTGCAAGAGCCATTGCGGATTATGCTTTTTATCTATTTTCTAAGGCAATTGAATACAATCCGACTGAGAGCAATCTCTATCAAAAAAGAATTTCGTTGTTAGCTGATACCAGAAGCTTTTTCTACTATACAATAGCTAATGCTCTAGAAATACCAGATCCAAGTCCAATGGATGTTCCTTTTATGCCTTTACGCATAAAGACCAATGGCTATTTATATGCTATGGGTAAAGCAGATTTTTCTAAGGCAAATTTTCATGGTCAATCAGGAATAATCAATGACTTCTACACACTCTGTCAAGATTCGCGCCATTCAGTTGAAGACGGTATCGAATTCATTAAGTCGACTGTTTTGTATATTGAAGAATCGCTTTCTAGATACAGATAACGCATTTTTGAGGATTATAGATTATGGCTTGGAAAAAAGCAACTATTCAACTCGATAACGGCACTTGGGCAGAAGCTCAAGTGCCCGAAATCGTGTCTGCAAGCAGAAGCACGGACATTCCTGCCTTCTATGCAGACTGGTTCTTTCATCGATTAAAGAAAGGATACTCTGCGTGGACAAATCCGTTTAACGGCAAGAAGAGCTATGTGTCGTATCAAAACACACGCTTCATCGTGTTCTGGTCGAAGAATCCTGAGAAGTTAATCCCTCACTTGGATAAGTTAGAACAGCATACGCCTAAGATAAAGTGCTACGTGCAGTATACCCTCAATGATTATGTCGCCGAGGGGTTGGAGCGTGGTGTGCCTTCAGTAGAAAGACGTATTGACACCTTCAAACGGCTTGTAGACAAACTGGGTCGAGGTCGTGTGGTCTGGCGTTTCGACCCGTTGATTCTTACTGACCAAATCTCTATGGAGGATTTGTTGCAGAAGATTGAACGTATTGGCGATCAGCTCAAGGGCTATACTGAGAAACTGGTTTTTAGCTTTGCCGATATCGAATCATACAAGAAGGTCAAGTACAACCTTATCCGCAACCACATTAACTATCAAGAGTGGACACCGGGACTGATGGTCGAATTTGCCAAGCGATTGTCCGATTTGAATCAAGCTAAAGGTTGGAACTACGAATTGGCTACTTGTGGCGAGAAGCCAGAGTATCAAGCTTACGGTATACAGCCGAATCATTGCGTAGACGACAACTTGATGATTCGTTTTGCATGGCGTGATGAGGTGCTGATGAAGTTTTTGGGTGTGGAGATACGAACTAGGAATGCAACGCTCAATTTGTTTGACGAACCCGAAGTGATTCCCGAAGATGCCATCCAGCTCGATGACGGCATACATTATGCCATCAAGAAGAAAAACAATAGGGACAAGGGACAAAGATCCCTGTGTGGCTGTATGGTAAGCAAAGATATCGGACAATATGACACCTGTCCGCACCAGTGTGAATACTGTTACGCCAATACGAATAAGGAAACGGCTCTGGCAAACTACAAGGTTGCTCGAGAGTCAGGATTCCAATGTGAAACCATTACGGGCAGATAAACAGCCGGTTAAGAAAACCATTAGAGACTGAAGTATGTTGCTTTATAAAGAACAGATAAGGAAGTTGCCTCGCGTCACGCTGGATGACATCTCCCGTATGTGCCGGGAGTTACTTCCTGTTGAGTATAAAAATTGTCCTTGGTTATTGCCTTATGGCGACAAGAACTACGCGAAGATATTTTCTCAGGAAGACGAACTGAACGGTTACGCCGCTGCTTACACGGATTGGCACAAGGAGAAACTCCGCATTGCATTTGACCACCTGCCTTCCGATACCTTTAGCGGCGAAATCGCCGTCATCGACTGGGCCTGCGGGCAAGGACTGGGCACGATTTTCCTGCGTGAATACTTGAAGAAGAAGAATCTGACGTGTCGCATACAGGAAGTTGTACTCATAGAACCATCGGTGCTTTCGCTTGATCGTGCTCGGTTCAACCTTGAAATCATTGACCCTGCTATCTCCGTTTCGACTGTCAACAAGACGCTTAACGAAGTAACGGTAGCTGACCTCAAACTGCGTACGCCGCGAAAGGTCATCCATTTGTTCTCCAACATCCTTGACATTCAGGGAATCAGCTTGAAGCGCATTAGCGAAAATCTTCAGGGCAATTTGCTCCTCGATAATTATGTAGTCTGCGTCAGCCCCTGCTACCCCCAAATGCAACGGGTCTATGATAGCTTTCTGCAATACTTTACGCATCCGTTGGCATGGGATTATCGCGTAGCCAAGTCGGGGAAGGAGAGTCGGTATGACTATACTTATCACATACAATGCTTGAAACTGGAAGCCAACAAGCCAAGGCAGATTATCACCTACAAGTATTATCCGGCATCCCAGTTTCGTATCGGCTATGCTTTGGAATGCGTCAGTTCGCTCGTTAAGAACCTTCCTGCACTTACTTACTTTGACGTGTACGCGCCTTACGAACTCGGCGCGTACATCAGTGATGACATGGAGCCAATCTATGCTATCCTCCACAACTTGATCAGCCGCGGACTTCCTACACGTCCCTCTCTAAGGGTAGAACGCGCGCTGAGTCAGCTTTTGGGCTGTTCGGCAGAGACGTCAATCTATGGCGGCTTCTGCTTCCAGAATTTGTTGAGCTCGGCTGATGAGGAAAAGATTAGAGCTTGTGCGCTCCGTGGCGTGCCGGGCGATGACCTGCGCATCAACCAACTTGTCTTTACCCCTTTGGCTATTGCCCGAGTTCAGAAGATTCTCATCGAAGCACTGATCAGTCACCGTCTCGACCTGCATCAAGAAGAATGGCGCGTACTGGTAGAGGAAGGCGATGTGCCTTTTGCACAACTTGCCATTGCTGACTTCTGTGAGATGTTCAATCACCTTATCGCCTTATCGGATGAATTCCAGTCCCTGCGTTTACCGCGCATCAGCCTTCAGGTCATCTCATGCAACCGTTACAGGAAGTCGCCGTTGCTGACCAACGATGCCGTCTTTGAAGCCACGAAAGAGATTCGCCGTACGGTGTACGACTTGGTCATTCGCTACTCTTCCACTCCTAAGTTTGAAGAACTGGACTTTACGACTTACCAGGTAAGCCGTGATAACTGCTATTGCCTCTTCCCTTCAGACAATCCGTATGCCGAACGATGTATCTACACGACTGACAGGGTGAACTATCGTCCGTTGGTGGAAGAAGCAAACCAGCCAGTCGAAGAGACTGTGAATCACCTGCGCTACTTCTTGCAACAGTTGTTCAGAAAAGAGGACTTTCGTCCCGGTCAACTTCCCATCCTGTCTCGGGCGTTGCAGAATAAGTCGGTCATCGGTCTGTTGCCAACTGGCGGGGGTAAGTCGCTCACCTACCAACTGGCCGCGTTGCTTCAGCCGGGTGTGAGCATTGTTATTGATCCGCTCGTTTCGCTCATGAAGAATCAGTACGACGGACTGATTCGTGCCGGCATAGACTGCTGTACTTATATCAACGCAAAAGTAGAGAACAGGAGTCAGCGGGAGAAGAACATGGAGCAGTCGAAGTATCTGTTCGTGTTCATGTCGCCCGAGCGTCTGTGCATCCTCAACTTTAGAAGACGCTTGCGCAACATGCATGACCTTCACGTCTATTTTGCTTACAGCATTATAGATGAAGTGCATTGCGTCTCGGAGTGGGGACACGATTTCCGCTTCTCCTACCTGCACCTGGGAAGAAATCTTTACCAAAACGTCTTGCCGAAACAGGTTAAGGGAGACGAACATATCACGCTGTTTGGCTTGACTGCCACAGCTTCGTTTGATGTGTTGGCTGACGTAGAGCGCGAACTATCGGGTGAGGGTAAATTCCCTCTTGACGGCGATGCCGTCGTAAGGTATGAGAATACAAATCGCCTAGAGTTGCAGTACCGCGTAGTGAAAGTCGATGCAGACGATTGTAACGACAAATTTGATGTTTACAGGCGTAAGAACGAAATCGTAGCGGAAATTCTAAAGGAGTCGGCAACCTGCTTGAAGGAACTGGAGAAGCCCGAGAATATCAAACGGATAAAACGCTGCTTTCTCGAACGCGAAGGCGTCAGTGATGCCAAGATAAAGGAAGAAATCTACCAACGCGACATTCGCATCTCCGTTGGCGATAATTGGTGGAGAGGCAGTGAGGACGCTTCGGCTTCGGCCATCGTGTTTTGTCCCCATCGAATAGGGCTGCTCGGCGTGAATGACTCTGATACGCAGCGAGGCATAGGCACAGCGATTGAAGTTGGACTGCATACGCAGCGAGTCAGTTGTTATGTAGGTGGCGATGAACTGACCGAACAAGATCGGTTTCTCGCCGGTGAGACCAATATCATGGTTGCGACCAAGGCATTCGGCATGGGTATTGACAAGCCCGATGTGCGCTTTACTTTAAACGTCAATCATTCGGGATCACTGGAAGGCTACGTACAAGAAGCAGGACGTGCCGGACGCGATCGCAAGATGGCATTGTCCACTATCCTGTATTGTCCCAACGTGTTCAATGAACAAGACAAAAAAACCGGACTCATTAAGCCAGTTCCTGTAGACTATGGCGTACATCTGTTCTTTCATGAAAAAAACTATGTGGGGTCTGACTTTGAGAAATGGATAATGTATTTCCTGATGTCCAAGAATACGGCCACCCTGATGGAAGTAGGTGAGGAGCAGGGTAGTCAGGAAAATGTGTCGGGATTTCTTGACCGACTCATGTCTGCACAGTCTGGCGAAGAACTGGTATACTTCATCTCCTATACGCATGTTGGGGAAAGTCTGAGTTGGATCAACGACAAACTCGAGGAACACAAGATGCCAAAGCTCAAGTTAGGCAGGGGTGCTCCAACCTATGAATATGGCTATGTGGAATACATCGAAGCTATTCAGAAGGCCATCTACCGCATGTGCTGTGTCGGCGTTATTGATGACTTTACGCAGGACTACGTGAGTGGTAGATTTCGCATCGTTACGAGGCGAAAAAAAGACGGTCAATACTTCGAGAGACTAAAGAAGTTCCTCCTGCGTTATTACACGGAAGAACGGGCTGACCTGGAAATAGCTAATGCACGCGAGTTGAGGGGCGGTAATGAAATCCACCAATGCTTGGCCTACATTACCCAATTCGTCTATACAAAGATTGCCGTCAAGCGCCAGAAGGCACTACAGTACATGGAGGACTTCTGCGACAGAGCCATTCACAGCAGCAAGGAATGGCTCGAGGTTAATGAGGATATCAAAGATGACATCTATCATTACTTCAACTCAAAATATGCCCGTACCGACTACGCCACGGAAAGGGGAGAACCATTCTCACTCACTATCGATACGGAAGAGGGCAAACGCTCATCCTTTGACATCCTCTTCAAGTACATGCGTGTCATCGATGACGATGTGATGGGTGCGAGCGATTCGCAGGTAGAAAACATCAAGCACCTCTATGGTGCAGTGCGCCTCATCAACCGTTCTGTGACCGATGCCAACCCGGCACTCGACATGCTCCACGCCTACTGCCTTCTGTTCCTTGGTGTAGACGGAAGCAAGAAACAGGCAGAGCAAATGCACAGTAGTTTCATCAGTGCCTATTGCGAATTTCGCGAAAGAGCTACAGACAATCCTGCCAGCTTCTACCTCAACATGAAACGCTTCAAAGAGGAAATTCAGAAGGAAGGTCGCCATGTGGCCGACCAGCAGAAGATGCAACTCATCAATGAGTGGGAGACTGAGGCCGAGTTACTTTTTCATTCATCCTGGGTAAGAAGGTTTAAAGATCACTTTATTGGAACCTCTGCCCAATAATCAGAATTCATACGACAATGAACAACCATTCTATATTAGATGCTCTCGCCCAATTAGAGCACGACTTGAAAGACATCCAATCTGCCAAAGAACAGATTGACGACGTATTAGAGGCTGACAGCCTTATCAACGAATCACTGGCCGGCTATGTCAGTCAGTTGGCTTCGTTTACTAAGCAGGTTGAGCTACTGAAAGATAATCTCAAGTCGACGATCAACGAAATTCTGTCCCTTACCGATGGCGAAGCAACCAAATGCCTCTCATCTATCAATAAGCAGATTGGCGAGGTCAGAAGTTTACTCTCTACGATTGATGACAAGGTTAAGCAGCACGCTTCAAGCCTAACCCATACTCTTGATGAGTCGTGTGCTGAAGTAATCAGTCGCTTCCAAAAGCAGTTAGATTCCGAACTGTCCGCGATACAGCAAGTCGCCCAGCAAATGGAACAGTTCGAAACCGAGCTGGCTAATCAGGCCGCCCGTCAAGAGCAGCAACTACGCGCCATTCAAGCAAGTGCTGACACGAATCGGAAGTTTCTGTTGGTTGCTTGCATTCTGATAGTCATTGACGTTATCCTCCATTTTGTTTGATGTCGCTTAATGACTCCCTTTCGCTTATCATACATTCTTTTGACAAGAATTTTAGATTCATACATGAGAAAAGGAAGGGTAGAAAAACTCTTCGATAGATCTAATGACCAATAATAGAACCAGCCTATAAATTCTCTATTCCCCCCGATACGTCTGCCAAAACTGACGCATCGGGGGATTTTTATGACAGAACAGGCAGACGGGTCGTAGAAAAAACTGACAATGTGGCAGAAATAAATTTTTTTCTCTGCCAAACTCACTTTGGCACGCACCTTGCTAATAGTAGGGCGTCAACCGCTTAGAGCGGGCGACTCAAACAATTCATCTCGATAATAACAAACAAAAAAATAAATACAACTATGGGAAAGATTATTGGTATTGACTTAGGAACGACAAACTCTTGCGTTTCTGTATTCGAAGGTAACGAACCTACCGTAATTGCTAACAGCGAAGGTAAGCGCACGACTCCTTCTGTCGTAGCATTCGTAGAAGGTGGCGAACGTAAGGTGGGTGACCCCGCTAAGCGTCAGGCTGTGACTAACCCCCTCCGCACCATTTATTCTATCAAGCGTTTCATGGGTGAAACCTACGACGCAGTGCAGAAGGAAATCTCACGCATGCCTTACAAGGTGGTACGCGGTGACAACAACACGGCTCGCGTAGAAGTTGACGACCGTCAGTACACGCCGCAGGAAATCTCAGCAATGGTGCTTCAGAAGATGAAGAAGACGGCTGAGGATTACCTCGGACAGGAAGTAACGGAAGCTGTCATCACCGTTCCGGCTTACTTCTCTGACTCACAGCGTCAGGCTACGAAGGAAGCTGGTCAGATTGCCGGCCTCGAAGTAAAGCGTATCGTCAACGAACCGACGGCGGCTGCTTTGGCTTACGGTATCGACAAGGCTAACAAGGACATGAAGATTGCCGTGTTCGACCTCGGTGGTGGTACGTTCGATATCTCTATCCTCGAATTCGGTGGCGGTGTATTCGAAGTTCTCTCAACCAACGGTGATACCCACCTCGGCGGTGACGACTTCGACCACGTAATCATCGACTGGTTGGTTCAGGAATTCAAGAACGACGAGGGTGCTGATCTTACGACTGACCCGATGGCTATGCAGCGCTTGAAGGAAGCTGCTGAAAAGGCTAAGATTGAACTTTCTAGCTCTACGACGACCGAAATCAACTTGCCCTACATCATGCCCGTTGGCGGTGTGCCCAAGCACTTGGTTAAGACGTTGACGCGTGCGAAGTTCGAAGCACTCGCTCACAACCTCATCGAGGCTTGCAAGGCTCCGTGTGAAGCTGCCCTCCAGGGTGCTGGTCTCTCTACGAGCGACATCGACGAAGTTATCCTCGTAGGTGGTTCTACGCGTATCCCCGCTGTTCAGGAACTCGTTGAGAAGTTCTTCGGCAAGGCTCCTTCTAAGGGTGTAAATCCCGACGAAGTAGTAGCCGTAGGTGCTGCTATTCAGGGTGCAATCCTTAATAAGGAAGAAGGTGTAGGCGACATCGTTCTCCTCGACGTAACTCCCCTTTCACTCGGTATCGAGACTCTCGGTGGCGTAATGACGAAGCTCATCGACGCGAACGCTACGATTCCTTGCAAGAAGAGCCAGGTATTCTCTACCGCTGAGGACAACCAGCCCGAAGTTACCATCCACGTGCTCCAGGGTGAACGTCAGTTTGCTCGCGACAACAAGAGCATCGGTCGCTTCAACCTCGCCGGCATCGCTCCCGCTCGTCGTGGTGTACCCCAGATTGAGGTAACCTTCGACATTGACGCCAACGGTATCTTGAAGGTTTCTGCCAAGGATAAGGCTACAGGCAAGGAACAGACCATCCGCATCGAGGCTTCCAGCGGTCTGTCTGAGGACGAAATCAACCGCATGAAGGCTGAAGCTCAGGCTAACGCTGAAGCTGACAAGAAGGAGCGCGAACGTGTAGACAAGATCAACGAGGCTGACTCTATGATCTTCCAGACGGAAAACCAGCTCAAAGAACTCGGTGACAAGCTTCCTGCTGACAAGAAGGGTGAAATCGAAGTTGCTCTCGGTAAGCTGAAGGATGCGCACAAGGCACAAGACCTCGCTGCCATCGATGCTGCCAAGACGGAACTCAACAACGCATGGCAGGCTGCCAGCGCACAAATGTACCAACAGACGGGTGCACAACCCGGTGCCGATGCCGGTTTCCAAGGCGGTCAGCAGGCTGGTGCTCAGCAGGGCGGAAACAACAAGGAAGATATCCAGGACGCTGACTTCGAGGAGGTAAAGTAAGTATCGATAAACAACGATAAACATCCATAGGAAAAGGTGTGAAACTCAATGGGTTTCACACCTTTTTCGTTTTTAACACTTGGCAATACCTATCTTGTATTACGCGATTTTTATTGTATATTTGTACCATATTTGTACCGCAATAAAAAAGGCGATAAGGTGCAACAAATCAACAGTAGAATAATTGGTAATCAAAACATAAGCATATGCCAGCAGCCAAGTTTAAAATAATCCGAAAATGCGAAGTCTGTGGAGAGGAGTTCTACGCAAAAACGTTAGATTCTTTTTACTGTTCTCCGCGCTGCTCGAAAATAGCCTACAAACGTAGAAAAGAAGAAGAGATGCAGCAACAAAGATTAGACGAGATGGTAAAGACCATTCCAGAAGCCCGTGAATACATCACGGTGACGGAAGCCCATGCTCTGTTTGGTATAAGCCGTAATACCGTGTATCGGCTCATTGAAAAAGGGAGAGTGGCTTTCTTTAATACAGGGAAGAATCAGACCAGGCTCAAGAAGGATGATTTGATGAAACTTTATCCTCTTCGAGAAACGCCTTTAGAAGGAAATAAAAAAACTCCTCGAAAGAAATATAGCATGGAACCGGAAGACTGTTATACCATCGGGGATATTAGCCAAAAGTATAAGTTGGATGAAAGTACGGTCTATAAACATATCCGTAAATACTCCATTCCTACTCGACAAATAGGCAACTTTGTCTATGTACCGAAAAGTGAGATTGATGAATTATATAAAGGCATACAGGTATGAAAAAGGCATTAGTCAATACAAAAGTTACCGTGAAATTGCGGAAGGCAGAAAAGCGGAATGAATGGTATCTGTACTTGGAAGCATATCCGGTATTCACAGCAGAGAGGTCCGTTCCGCAACGAACACGGGAATATCTGAATCGGACCATAGCTACTCCCCTATGGGATAAAAGCCGGAATGCACGTACTTCAAAAGAAGGAAACGTGAGTTTTAAGCCGAAACGAGACATCAATGGCGTCATCCAATGCAAATCACACTTGGATCAGGAAGCTTGTATCTATGCTGATAAGGTAAGGGAGATTCGCCAAAGGGAGTTCGACAACGCTTTTCTTTATACAGACACAGACAGTGAACAGGCGCAACAGTTGGAACGTTCACGTTACAACTTCTTGGAGTATTTCAGGGAAATGGAAAAGAAAAGGCATGCCCAGTTCTCAGAAGCTATCAGTACTACATGGAATCGGGTTTATGAGAACTTCAAGATTTTTATCAATGGAGATACCATACCTTTTTCTAAGATTGACCTGAAGCTGATTGAAGAGTTTCGCCTCTATCTGTTGAGTGCCAAACGTGGCGGGTTCAAGACCGGCACCATATCACCCAATACGGCGTCCACTTACTTCTCGGTATTCAAGGCGGTGCTCAAACAGGCTTTTATAGACGGCTATCTGACCACAGACCTTTCTGCCAAGGCGAAAAGTATTCAAGGTCGCGAAAGCCGAAGAGAATACCTGACCGTAGAGGAACTGAATACGTTGGCTCGTACACCTTTTGACCCGATCGTCAAGCGGGCTGCTTTGTTTTCTGCCTTGACCGGATTGCGTCATAGTGATATTCAAAAGTTGACGTGGGCGGAAATCGAAGAATTTAACGGGGGCTATCGGTTGAACTTCACTCAGCAGAAGACCAAAGGGGTGGAATACATGCCTATATCCAAGCAAGCCTATCAGCTCTGCGGTGAAAGAAAAGATGATGAGTTGTTGGTTTTTGCCGGACTCCCTGACCCCTCATGGATTTCCAAACCATTGGAAAGGTGGATTAAACAGGCTGGCATTACCAAGCACATCACCTTCCACTGCTTCAGGCATACGTTCGCTACCCTGCAGCTGGCAAGCGGCACCGACATCTATACCGTCAGCAAACTGCTTGGTCATACCAACGTCAAAACCACCCAGGTCTATGCAAAGGTGGTGGACGAAAAGAAGGAGAAAGCCACAGAGGCATTTACACTGGATTTGCCCATTATAGAGTAACCATAAAATAGAGATTGAATTGAAACCATCTGCACGAACGGTGTGGGTGGTTTTTTATGCTTGTTTGTGAGGGATTAGCTTATGAAAACCTTATGAAAACCTTATGAAACCCTTATGACAGAGTGCATAAGATATAGAAAACGTAATGAAATTCTCCATCAGTACAGCAGACAGTCAGAAGGATAGAAAGATGAAATTGCTGCTTATCCTATGATTGTTTATGTGATACTTCTCAGCAGTAAATCAGTAATAAAAAAACATGTTCCTTTGCCCTTGTAATTATTAACTGATAATACAAACAATATGACTGAAATGAACCTCAAATTTGACGATTTGCCCAAAGCTATTTCGTGGATGATGAACAAGCTGAAAGAGCTTGATTTGAAACTAGACGGTATAACATCCCAGTCCAAAGAGGAACCGGAAGTGCAGTGGCTCAATCTGAAAGAGCTATGTGACTACCTGCCCAGCCATCCGGCAGAACAGACCGTGTATGGATGGACCAGCTGCCATCAGATACCTTTTCACAAGAAAGGCAAACGCATCATGTTTTTGAAGTCTGAGATTGACACTTGGCTTTACGAGAGTAAAATCAAATCACCGAAAGAATTAGAAACTGATGCTCTCCGATACGTACAATCTAAACGGAGGACTTGAACGAATCCAGAAAGCATCGATAAAACATAGTAAATTTATATACAATGAAACGAAAAGGCCCAAAAGGTCATCTCTCTTTTTGAGCAGATGAAAGGAGTCCACAACCACGTGGAAAGTAATGAAGATGTGGAGAACGAGCTTTATGAGCTGTTTCTTGAAGCAAGAGACAGCTATTCGAGTGAAGTAAAAGGAAGGCAGGTCAGGTTGGATTATTTCATAGAACTTTTCCTGAGCAGTCATTATTATATAGACTGCGAATGTGCAAAGTGCAAGAATGCCCACCGTAGGAATCTGACGCTTATTCGTCAGCTGTTCACTGACAGTTTCCATCTGGTCAAGCCGTTGTTTGTCAAGCCTTCTTTGACTCAAGCAGAGTTAAGTGCATTGGTCAATAGCCATCTCACTTCTGCAGTCTATTCCAAGAAGAGGGCTGCCTATTCATTGGGTTGCAGCTTTACCGATAAACAAATTGAACACATGGTCAGCATTTCGGAAGAATACCACATCTTTAAAACAATGGACGGAAGCAATCTTCAGGATGCACTTCGCTCATTGTTTGGCTGTCAGAACGGATTCCGTTTGCAAGTATGTCACATCCGGAAAGCAGTGGTCTTTTTTGACGAGCTTCTTGAATGCAACCTGATAGGACGGAACTGGCAAACGGTACTCGATCGATGTGGTCTTTTAGTCTCTGTCCGCAGTGGAAAATTGATAAAAAGGACCTCACTTTCATCATCCCTCAGTAAAGCGAGGGCATCTGTTGCTGCAGAATACCAAAGCATACGCAAAGCTGTATTCGAAATGAAAAAAGAGGAACTGTATGAAAGCAGGTGAAGCAACGGAAATGGAAAAGAGTGATACTTGGAGTGATACTTCCCAAGTATCATTCTGAGTGTCATCTTCCGGATTCCATTCGCCTTTATTTTTGCGGCATAATAAAAAACATGTAAGGAGATCGGTCTCCGTTATTCAACGCTAAACGTATAACAATATGCAAAAACGAATCGCATTCATGGCAAGGCTCAACGAACGCTTGTCGATCGTGGAAGAAGCATTGAACAAGATAGGGAAGTTGGATGAACTGAAACAGCGCCTGTTGACGTTGGAAAAGAATCTCTACCTGAGCAAGAAAGTATTGACTTTTGAAGAAGCCTGTTCCTACATGGGCATTTCCGAAAGTTTGCTGTATAAACTGACTGCTGCCAAGGAAGTGCCCCACTACAAGCCAAGAGGCAAGATGCTCTATTTTGACAAAGAGGAACTTGACAGTTGGCTGCTGCAAAACAAAGAGCCGTACAAGTCAGTAAATAAAGCTAATCGATTAACAGATTCTTATCATAATGAACAAGGAATCCAAAACAACGATTGAAAATGAGGAGTTGATGGAGAGTCGTCTGGAGCAAATCCTCAATGATGCCCTCATTAAGGCAACCGACACCTACTCGGTTCCCCCTCAAATCATCTGGGTGGATAATTCAACGATAGCCACCCTTGGTAACTTCAGTGCATCAACCGGAAAGGCGAAGGCAAAAAAGACATTCAACGTATCAGCCTTGGTGGCAGCTTCCCTTTCCAATGGTACCGTATTGAACTATCGGGCCTGTCTGCCCGAAGGCAAACGGCGCATACTTTATGTCGATACCGAGCAAAGCCGTTACCATTGCCATAATGTACTGGCACGTATCTTGAAGCTGGCAGGTCTGCCTACGGATATGGACAACCAGAACCTGGATTTTATAGGGCTTCGCGAATACACTCCAGCCATCCGCATGGAAGTCATAGACTATGCACTTGCGCACAATTATGGCTATGGTCTGGTAATTATAGACGGTATCAGAGATTTGCTGTTGGACATCAACAATGCAGGAGAATCGGTGGAAGTCATCAATAAAATGATGGAATGGTCATCGAAATATGACCTTCATATCCACTGCGTCCTTCATCAAAACAAGGGAGACAATAATGTGCGAGGACATATCGGAACGGAAATGAACAACAAGGCAGAAACTGTACTTGTCATTTCCAAAAGCACGACCAATCCGGATGTCAGCGAGGTACGTCCCCTGCATATAAGGGAGAAGGAGTTCAAGCCCTTTGCCTTTACCGTCAATGCAGAAGGACTTCCGGAAATAGCCAGGGAACACACCTGTGAGCAGCAGTCAAAAGCCAAATCAGCCCGAATCAGTTATAAAGACTTGACCGAAGAGCAGCATCGGGAAGCCTTGTCGGCAGCTTTCAAGGAAGCCCCCATCAAAGGCTATGAAAATGTGGTGCAGGCACTGATGGCAGCTTATGAAGAAATCGGTTTCAAGAGAGGTCGAAGTATCATAGCCAAGCTGCTCCAGTATTTGGTCAACGACTTGAAACTGGTGATAAAGAAGGACAAGATATTCTTCTACGACATGACTCCGATGGAGGCAGAGTTATTCAGCGACAATGATAATGAATAAACGGACTCCAAAAAGTGCTTTACTTTATGTGGGTGCCTATACGGAAAAATGTGGATAAAGTATTTTTATAAAGTGTAACAAACAATGAATATATCCCAAGCACATGAAATCAGCATCATTTCTTTTTTGGAAAAGGAAGGATTCAGACCTTGCAGGGTCTATGGCGATAACTATTGGTATCGCTCCCCTTTGCGGGAAGAGAAAATAGCGTCCTTCAAGGTTAATCGTGATATCAATCGGTGGTATGACTATGGCATGTCCGAAGGAGGAGATATTGTGGAATTGGCAAAGCGATTAAGGGGTTTGCCAACCGTATCAGCCACGCTGGAATATCTGGAGGGAGAAAGCGGATGCGTTGTTCGTTCTGCAATACCTTATGCAACTTCCAGCAAAGCGCAGCCAAGCCATGAACAGCCAACCTTCACCTTGCATACTTTGAAGAACAAGTCTTTACTCAGCTATTTGTGTTCGAGGCAGATTGATGAATCCATCGGTTGCACCTATTGCCAGGAAATCCATCAAAAACAGAAAGGGAAATGGTATTTTTCCGTGGCTTTCGGTAACCAGTCCGGAGGTTATGAGCTACGCAATCCCTATTTCAAGGGCTGTATGGGAAGTAAGGATTTGAGCATCATCGCCTATTCACCGGGCGAAATCCAGGAAGGATGCCTTGTTTTTGAAGGCTTTATGGACTTCCTGTCCTTCCTGACTTTAGTAAAGAGGCAGGATTATCTTTTCCGCATGGAGAGTCCGTGTGACTATCTCATCTTGAACTCCGTTTGCAACCAGAAGAAAGTGTACCAATATCTGGAGCGTTACAGACACATCCATTGTTTCTTGGATAATGATGCTGCCGGGAAAGAAGCGACAGAATCCCTCCATAAGCTATTTGAATACCGGGTTACGGACGAATCCTTCCGTTATGCCGACTACAAAGACATCAATGACTATCTGATGAATAAGAAGACTGAACAACAAGATGTTGCACAAAAACAATGAAATATGGAAACTCGCAGAGTAACAGTAGAGATTAAGCCGGACCAAACCTATTCGGTCAGTGAAGCGGCACGTTATTTGGGTATTCACCGATGTACTATTTATGTATATCTCTTGTTACCCCATCATCCGTTACCTTTCATCCAGGTGCCGGGCAAGGTAAAAATCCGTTTTCTTGGCAGTGACCTCATAGCGTTCAAGGCGGCAGGTCTCCCAAAGAGAGGTCGAAAGATAAGGGGAGATCGTGAGTAACGTCCCCTTATCTTGTTCCCGTCTAAGGATGGAAGAGATTGACGATAGTCAACCCTCTCTTACAAGCCTTGCGGCACGTATAGTATGTACCACCCTGGGGCTTTCCGTCAAAGTAGGCAATCACACTTCCGGAGTGTTGCAGCATGTAGTCGTTACGTTTCAAAAGGCAGCCTTTGAAATAGTTCTCGCTCAACACGATGACCTTATCCGCCTTGCCGAGGATAAGGTCATAGCGGTTTTGTTCCGATACATTCCATCGGCAGTTCTGCCCTTTGAATGGAACAACAGCTATCAGCTGCAAAGAAGGCAACTTCCCCTTGAGTGAAAGTACGACTTCGGCAGCCATTAGGTCAAAGCCCAATGCCATGCCACAGAAACAGCGGTATTTTCCCTGCTTGTAAGCAAGGATAACGGCTTGTTTCAGCCGTTCCCTTACTTCATTTTGTTGTTCGGATGGTATCTCTCTATGTCCTGTAAAGGCTATGGAAGCCTCCTTATAAAAATCCTTTTGTATCATTGTTCATTTACTTTATAGTGTGTCTTTGCCAAGAATATGCCACCGATAACATGTGCTCCCAACTGCTCTAATTGGTCGGAATAAGTTGCCCAAGTGATGCCGCGTGTTATCACGTCGTCAAAGGTTACGATTGTTTTATCGCAGAACCACTTTTCATCAAAAGTGATGATGTTCACTTTCCGGATTTCCTTTTCCAATTTGCGGTTTTCGTGGATGGCAAGCCGTCCGCCTGCTACCTTTACATGGTCAAAGCCATTGATAGCTCCGGTCAGTTCACATACTCTTTCGCAAAAAGCCTTGTAGCGGAGTTCGTTCTTCTCGTTGGTAGAAGCCGGAACCGGAACGAAGACGATGCCCGAACACTTTTCGCCATATTGTTCCTTCATGCTTGTTGCGGTCATTTGTGCCACTGCTTCAAAACTCCTTCCGTCTTTGAAGTCATATACCATCTGTCTGTCAGCGATTTCCTTTTCACCCACGTTGCGGATGCGCTTAGGAAAATACTTGCAGAACCAAGTCTGAGGTTTTGCCAACTGCTGTTTGAGGTTATTGTCAATCTGTGCCATACGCTCTGATTTTTTTCCCTTTTGTTTTGCTGTTTTGCAGCTTGACCGAAGGGATGTTTTTTGCTTTTTTCAGAGTGCTGGCAACCACCAACGAAGGCAAATTCAGGGCAGAAAATACGCTCAACTTGTTTGAGGAAGATTTTCTGCAAGGGATTTGACGCCTTGGTGGGGCAGCAATACCTTTGCAAAAAAATATCCTCGCAGGTAAGATGATAAAACGGAAGTGTTGTATTCAACCTATACCCTTGGAAGAACTTCCATCATCGTATGCAGTTCTAATTTATTTTTAATTCCATTGACTTTCAGGCAGACCTGCCAAAACGGATTGTCCGTCCGCTTCTGCAAGCATACAAGCCAACAGCCAGGCATCGGTACGGATGGCATCCATATCGCTTACCGCTTGTCGCAAACGGGAAGGCGCAACGGCTCCCGACTTAATCATCCATTCCTCGGCACAAATTTCCGGGTCAATGGCATCCACGAATGACTCTATCTCTTTGACGAGATTGCCAATCTTTCCTTCTCCCATTTTTGCAGTGAAAGAAAAAGGTACTCCGCTAAGCGTTTTTCGATGAAAATCAATATAAAGCTCTCCATCCTTGTACCGGGGTGTAGTAGTCCATCCAAGCTGGATGGCAATAGCAAATATGTTTGTAGTCATACACTTATCTTTAATTGTCTGTTTGATACCTGCCTTATCCGTGTATGGACAAGGCAGGTTGTTTTCACTTTACACTATCACTCAATAGCCCATTCTTGCAAGGAACTCCTGCAGCCGGCTGTCCCGTAATTTCTTCAGTGGAACCGGACGAAAGTCTTCCTGCTGCCTCACTTGCAGCTTGCCGAAGCCTTGTTTGGTCAAATCCAACTCAATGTCCGAAAGTTCATTCAAGGAAATGTAGCCGTATTCGTCCTCCATCAGTCCGACTACGATACCGAAGAGGATAGTGTCGTTTCCTTCCTTTTCACCTTCAAGAATGAACCACCGTACGCCACCGAGCGCAAAGATGGCACGGCAAATAGCGTCCTTCCCCTTGCCGTCCTGGGAATAGAGAGGATAGCCTTTCAAGGCTTCCTCCAACTGCGTTGTCATAAGTCTGCACATAGCTGTATCATTTAAAGGTTGGAAATTCGGGGTCAAAAATCAAGTCACACTCGATGAGCCGTTGGTAGGCTTCTGCAGAAAGCCGTGATGCCCACTCGTTGCGGTCATCGTATCTTCCCTGCTGATAGTTGTATGCTAGCTGCTTCATAAAGCCGAGAAACACCTTGAACATCTGCTGTTGCAGGTAGCGGTGCGCTCTGGTCAGTTCCCTGCCAGTCTGGTCAGGTGAACACATACTGCCATTTACGAAGTTGGCGAACTCTTGGGCAAAAGCCTTGTCACGTTCGGAGATGGCAGCTCCGGATAATTCGGGATAATCCATAGTTAAAACAATTTAGATGGTTGCGATTCCGATTCTTTTCCCTCTTGTGAAGCCCTTTAGAGCTTCTTGGTCGGGAAAACCGTTTTTCGTGCATCCCCTCACTGCGGACACCGGGGAGAATAAGGCAAGTGTGAGGACAGAGAACTTTACGGAATACCCAATTTGGTACAAATTGTGGAAGGCTGCCGGAAAGTTCTCCGTCCAAAAGCTTCAGCGGCACTTGATGTTTCTCCCGTCCGCAGTACCTTTGCACGTACAAAACGAGTTGGACCAAGAAGCTCCAATGGTTTTCAATACTTTCCTGACAATGACTTCAAGGGAAAAGATTAGTTCTAACAGGTCATCCCAAATATATTCCTCAGAAAGTCCGCGTAACCCAGCATCCCGACCGTCTTGAAGATGCGCATCCCCGAAAACCGTTGCCGTTGTGAGAACCTACAAAGTGAAGCGAAGTGGAGCCTTGCAGGTTCTCTCTATGGCAACGGATTGGAGTATTCCGCTTGTTGCAAAAGCCTATCAGCCGAGCTTTGCTTGGTGTCAGAGACACGGAGCAAACCGGATGGTATATCCTTCCTAAAAGGTCGTCACTTCCGGCATCGCATACAATACGATAAGTCGGAAGTGGCGGACAATACCTGTGTGCCAGCTGACAAAAACATTCGATTGCTCTACTTCTGCAAGTCAACCCGTTATAGTCATCTGCAAGTTGCAAAGAGAATAATTGAACTATGATACAATAAAATGTTATCATTGTATTATGATTGTCATTTTCTTACCATTGGAAAGGATAATCATTCAATAGAAAATGCTAACTTTGCGCATAAAACAAATAGTATGAACAAAGATATAAATCGTATAAAAGTAGTGCTGGCTGAAAAGAAACGCACAAATAAGTGGCTGGCCCAAGAATTAGGGAAAGATCCAGGAACAGTATCGAAATGGTGTACAAATACTATACAACCTAATTTAGAAACACTTGTTGAAATAGCTAAATGTTTAGATGTTGATACAAAAGATCTATTATGGTCTATTAAATAATGAGTAAACTCCAATATGAAAAATAATTATCGTGTGCTTTCTTTGTTTGCAAATATAGGTGTAGCGGAAGCTTATTTGGAGGAAATAGGTTTTCATGTTGCTGTTGCGAATGAATTGATTCCTAAAAGAGCACAACTATACAGTGAGATTTACCCTAATACAAAAATGATATGCGGAGACATCACTTTGTCAGATGTTTATGATAATATAATCAAATCATCTAAGAAAGAACATGTAGATATTATTATGGCTACACCTCCATGTCAAGGAATGAGCACAGCTGGTGAACAAGACGAGAATGACGAACGTAATAAATTAGTTTTGCCTGCCATTAAGTCTATACTTGACATAAAACCGAAATATGCAATGATAGAGAACGTTCCTAACTTTAGGAATACCGCTATTGATCATGACGGGAAGAGACAATTGTTAACTGACATAATAATTAGTCAACTAGGAGAAGAATATTCGTTAAGTATCAATACAATAAACACTCAAGATTTTGGTGTTCCACAATCTAGAGAAAGAATGATTATTCTTCTTTCTAGAAAAGACATGAAAGAATGGCTAATACCAAGTAAAGAACCTACACTGGTTACATTGGAAGATGCCATTGGTTGGATTCCTGAAATTGATCCTTATGTAAAAGATTTACCTGCAGAAAAATTTAAGGAATTATTTCCCTATTACGAGCAGAGAAAGAATGCAGCACTGAAAATATCTAAATGGAATATCCCGCCAGTTCATATATTTAGACAGGTAGAAGCAATGATGTACACACCTACAGGAAAATCAGCTTTCGACAATCCCAAACATAAACCCATTAAGAAAGATGGTTCTTTTGTAAAAGGTTACCGAAATACATACATGCGTCAACGGTGGAATACTCCAGCTTATACGATTACAATGGATAATAGGAAAATATCATCTCAAGGAAATGTACACCCTGGACGGTTTATTACACATGGGGAAGATGGAGAAGATATCTATTCAGATCCTCGTACGCTAACGCTTTATGAGTTGATGTTGGTTATGAGTCTGCCCAAAGATTGGCCTCTTCCAGACAAAACAGAGGAAGCATTTGTGAGACGAATCATAGGCGAGGGAATCCCTCCATTATTTGTAAAGAAACTTTTTAATACTATTCAATAAGAAGTATGACGAAGCTTAAAGGATTATCATTGTTTTCCAATGTCGGTGTTGCCGAAGCAGGTATTGAAAACAATAAAGATATAGAAATATTGTTGGCTAATGAAATAGACCACAAACGATGTCTATTTTATTCTAGTGTTCATCCATCAACAAGGGTGATTGAAGGAGATATTACCTCGGATTCTATCAGAGAACAAATTGTAAACGAATCCAAAGCAATGGGGGTAAATTTTATACTTGCAACCCCTCCTTGTCAGGGGATGAGTGAAGCTGGAAACAGAAAAGAATTCGATGAACGTAACGAATTGATTTATTATGCCGTCGATGTGATAAAAAGATTAGAACCTCTATATGCAATAATTGAAAACGTACCAACAATTTTAAAGACGAAGATAAAGTTCAATAACAGGGTTATAACCATTCCTGAATATTTACTTGAAGAGCTAGGGGGCAGATATAAATTCAACAAAAACACACTTATTAAGGCAATGGACTGTGGCATTCCTCAGATGCGTGAAAGAAACATCTTCCTTCTTGTGAGAAAAGACCAGGGTATTGAATGGGAGTTTCCTCAAAAACAGCCAATTGTAACTTTAGAAGAGGCTATAGGGAATTTACCAAGTGTAGATCCTTACTTAAGAGAAGGATTAGATTTTACTATAAAGAAATTTCCAAACTATCTTAAGAAGAAAGAAGAAGCTCTGAAGATCTCTAAATGGCATAAGCCTCCAACTCACTCATGGAAACAGGTAGAATGGATGATGCATACACCTACAGGGAAATCAGCCATCTATAATGAAAAATATTATCCACAAAAACCAGACGGAACACCAGTCGTGGCTCATCATAATCATTATAGAAGATTATATTGGGACAAGCCAGCAAGAACAATGACGCAAAATAATGGTGTAATATCTTCTTTGGCTTGTGTTCATCCTGGTAGGCCGTATACCTGTAATGGGGAAACACTATATTCAGACCCAAGAGTACTTACTCTTTATGAATTGTTTATAGTTTCTTCTCTGCCATTAGATTGGAATGTGCCAGATTGGGCCAATGAATCTTTTATCCGTAAAGTAATTGGAGAGGGTATACCTTCTAACATGATAACTGTAATAATAAACGAACTTTTATCTAAGATTTAAATATGGGACTAATTATACCAAAATGTAATGCAGATTCAAAAACACTTGATTTAACTTTAAGGGTCTACTACGATGCAAATGACTGGGTAGAAAATGCTACACTGATTGACAAGTTGTCTTCATACCTAATTGATGAAGGTATAGAAGAAATAAAAAAAGAGCCACAGAGTTATACTAAGAAAACGCAGGTTCTTTCCTACTATGGATTGATTGAATGGGAAGATGAATCTAACAATCAATCGAGAAGACGTATAACTGAAAATGGCAAGAAATTATATCAATTAAGACAAGAGGGAAACAATTTGCCTTTATTATCATTACTTATAGATATTCTTGCGAATAAAACTTTTGGAAGAAATGTCTTGGGCTGTGATTCAGATTCTGACTTAGAAGCACCTAACATCTTTGTTAAAAGTTGTTTGTTAATTAAAGACTTAACGAACAAGGAGTTTGGATTTATTCTAGGAAAGATGGAATACAATAAAATGGAATTAGCCGATGCCTTGTTTCAAGTAGTTTTAAAGAGAGCAAATGGAATAACAGTCCAACCAGATGCAGCCTCTGCAAAATGGAGTGATCCTAAACCTATTTTGGCATTAGCTGACTGGGGACTCTTTGAAGTTACAAAACAAGGCGCATCCAAGACTTACAATATTAATAAAGATGTAGTTAAGTTATATGCTGATAGATTAAATGCACTTAGAACTAAGAATACTGAAATACAGCATTTGCCAAAAAATAACTATAGTAGCGATACTGCAAAGTCTATACAGTCATCCTATCGTCCCTACATTACCGCCATAAAATCCAAACCCTTTCTACTTCTTGCAGGAATTTCAGGTACTGGAAAGAGCCGTATTGTGCGTGAGGTGGCCCGTGCCTGCTGGGAGGAAGGGTCAGAAGAATATACAGCACAAAAGCCCAGTAACTTTGAGATGATTCAAGTGAAACCTAACTGGCACGATTCAAGCGAGTTGTTTGGCTATATCAGCAGGGTCAGTGGTCAACCTGAATATGTGCCGGGTGAGTTTCTTAAGTTTGTGGCCCGGGCATGGGAGAATATCGATGTTCCTCACTTCTTGTGTCTAGATGAAATGAACCTTGCACCCGTGGAGCAATATTTTGCGGAATTTTTAAGCGTAATAGAATCCAGAAAGTGCAATGAAGATGGAACCATTACGACCGACCCTATTTTGACCAAGACAGATACTGGATGGTATTTTGATTTGACAACATCATTAACCACAACTGATGTTATCCGACATCAGTTTAATGAAAAAGGTATCAGTCTACCTCCCAATCTCGTTGTGGTAGGAACGGTTAATATGGACGAAACCACCTTTTCATTCTCACGCAAGGTACTCGACCGAGCCATGTCTATAGAAATGAACGAGGTGGATTTGTATGGCGGATTAACTGAACGTTATGAGTCTATAGGTAAAATAGATTACAATGATTTGATTGGTGCTGCAGTTGAGGGTGTTGATGTCTATACAGAAAACAAAAACGTGTGCGATTTGGCATTAGAGTACTTAGCGGCTGTTAATGAAAAGTTGGAAGGAACTCCGTTTAAGATTGCCTACCGTACTCGAAACGAGTTTCTGCTCTATGTGGTGAATAATCTGCCCTATAATCAAGACGAAGAAGGCAACGAACTGCCACAAGGCTATGTCATTGCCCGTGCTCTGGACGAAATTACCAGCATGAAAATACTGTCGCGTATTGAAGGGGATGACACCAAGATAAAAGATAGCCTTCTTACTAATCTGATGCATGTCATTGAGACAAAGTTGACTGAAATCAGTGGTGAGGAGCACCCGGTTAACTCTATTTCTTTAGCCAAACTGAAAGAAATGAAAGAAAAGCTGGCATACGGATATACAAGTTTCTGGAGCTAATCAAGTTATGGAATTGTTGACCATCAAGCATACAGACTTCACAATGACCATCGAATGTGGTAAGTTCGATGCAATTTGGACGAAAGCCAAGAACAACATTGGAGAGCAGCAGCTGTTCTCCAAGAATTCTTGGACAGAGGGAGTGCTGTCTGTTATCAAGCATACGGACGAGGGTGAACAGCTGATTGAAAATGGACAGTCGGCTGACGCCATCTTTTTCGATAATGCGGATTACCCCATTTGGGTAGAGTTTGAAGATTATGTAAAGGATGCCCAGTTTGGTTCTGAATTGCAGGGAGACAATGAACGTTTCACCTTCAGAAGGCATATACTGGCAGGATTCTTGAATTATGGCAATGAAATAGGCCGTAGCGAAATTCACTTGATTTACAAGACAAAAGAGGAACTCAAGTCTTTTACTTTCTCTTTTGAAGTACTCAGTACAAAGCTGGATTATCATGAACATTGGCGCAGTATCATAGAAGATATTGAAGCCGAGTATCGTATGCTGTCGCTTGACTACATGCGCCGCACGTATCACGGGTTCACTCCGGATCAGAATGGTGAAACTCCCGAGCTGGTGTGGTGGAGTGTATTTGCAGGTGAACAGGAGAAATTCATTAGAGCTTGTAAAAGCATCATTGAACGACCTCGCCATCGCTTGCATGGACATGACGCTTATGTAAGAGCAGATAAACTGACTATCATTCCTCGCAACATAGAAAACGAATTGGCTGAACACCGAAAAGAGTCGGCTCACCTGTATCGCATTAAAGAGCAGATTCAAACGAACGATACGCTTGAAAACCGCTTTCTGAAATTTGCGTTAGCTCAAATTGTGTCGAAATTTGATTCTCTGAAGCGTAGGATTGAAGAAATCAATGCCGTGTCGGCGACAAAGAAGGAGGAAATGAACAAAACGCTCCACACCTTGCAGCATCTGTCTCGCAATCCATTCTTCCGCACCGTGGGACGGTTCAAGGGGATGACGCAAGAAAGTCTGGTACTGCAAAGAGCTTCGGGCTACAGTCAGGTGTATCGCACATGGAACTTGCTTCGCCGGGGATATTCTCTTTATGATGGCTTGTATCGTTTGCAGACAAAGGATATAGCTACACTGTATGAAATATGGTGCTTCATCGAAGTCAGCCACATAGTGAAAGAAAAACTCCGCTTGACCGACGAGGATGTGGATCATCGCAACCGTATGGAAATGAACGGGCTATTTACTTGGGAGTTGGGCAAAGGTGAACAATCACGCATTCTATTCAAGAAAGACAATGTAGAGTTGGCAGAACTGGTGTACAACCCCAAAAGTACTGATAATGAAAATGAATCTGTTAGTATCAAGAATTTTATTGTGCCAACGGTTCCACAAAAGCCTGACATCGTACTACAGTTGACGAAAAACGATTTGGAACAGGGTATGAAGATGACTTATCTCTTTGATGCGAAGTATCGTATATCCGGCAAGGATCATGGAGTTGACACACCACCCGATGATGCCATTAACCAGATGCACCGCTATCGGGATGCCATCTATTACAAAGACCATCAAACAGAATCTTTAAAGAAAGAAGTTGTTGGTGGTTATATCTTATTCCCTGGTGATGGAGCACCTGATAGTATTCAAATTGCACATTTCTATAAAGCCATAGAGCAGGTCAACATTGGTGCGTTTCCTCTACGTCCTAAAAATGTTGAAAATCGAAATTTACTTGTTAAGTTTATCGAGTCAATTATAGGCAAGGATTCGACAGAAATCCTTAATGACAGCATTCCTCAGAAGGGTTTATATTATGCATCTGAGGAGCCTAAAGATACAATTTACATGATTCTCACCATTGATGAAGAAGTTAATAAAGATTTGGATGCCGTTCTTAAAGGAAAAGCAAGCAATATCATAATGGGCAAAAAAGGCATTGAAGACACAAAGGATATACAAGCAATCCGCTACATTGCTCCAATTACTTTTGGAAGTCACATCATTGGTTATTATAAGGTTACGAAAGCAAACTTAACACGAGTAGAAGATGAGAAATATCCTATTCGAATAAAGTTTGATGTCGTTGACTGGGTTGAGTTGAAGAATCCTGCCAAGTTCGGTATGCCGAAGTGGGCACTTCGTGGAGTTTGCAAGTCAAGAAACGAATTCTTTGAACATTGCACAAAACAGGCAATTATTAATAAATGATAAAAATGGATAAGAAGATAGCTATAAAATATATATCTCAGTGTATTGATGAAATAGAAGCTCTTAAAGACGAAAAAGATGAAGGAGCTAATAACTATTTACAGTGGAGAGAGAAAACCGAATCAATTGTAAGGAATATATTTGGAGAAACGTCCGCTGAATACAAAGAATTGCATTCAGGGTTTCATCCACAATACTTTGTCGGCTTAGGAATTTCCTCTGAACGTATTGATTATCATAAGAGATACGTCAACTCTTTGGAAACTTTTAAAAATAAATTATCAAGTTACAAGATAGTTTTAGATATGAAAATTTCATCAGAGACGAAATGTGATAATTGTGATTCGCTAAAAGAGGTCTCACGTATATGTTCTCGTTTCTACAACGTCATAAGAAGTATAAGGAAACGACATTCCCAAAGGATGCCCTTAACTGTAAATGATGAATATGATGTTCAGTATTTACTAAGAATACTATTATCGGTTTCATTCAATGATATACGTCCCGAAGAGACAACTCCAAGTTATGCTGGCACATCATCAAGAATAGATTTCTTGCTAAAGAACGAGAGGATTGCAATAGAAACTAAGATGACAAGAGAAAACCTTACTGACAAAGAGTTGTCAAAGCAACTAATTCAGGACATTGCTCAATATCAAAAACACCCAGATGTTGATTCTTTAGTATGTTTTATCTACGATCCTGAACAATTTATAGAGAATCCAATGAGCATTATAAATGACCTGGAATCTCAAAGTAACGAAAATCTTAGTATAAAGGTGATTATCAGTCCGATAACTTGATATTTCCAATCTATTTTTTCTTTTTAATATTAAGCTTAAAAGCTGAACAAGTAGGCTACTGATTTTGACGGAAAAACCGATTATCAGAGGTAAAAATGGAGCAAGCTACCCAGCCTGCTCCGTTTTTGAGCTAAAAGGATTACTTCTCTACTTCGCCTTCGGCAACCGGATTTTCTTGTTCTTCTCCTCCCAGGCATCCACATAGTTGTTCAATGCTTCAGAGATAACGTCTTTCAAGAGAATGCCCTCCACGAGGGAAATGTACTTCACCTTGCGGAGTAAATCCGGATCCACGATGAAGGTGGCTCGGATTTCCTGAGGCTTCTTGGCACTTTTGGCTGGGTCTCCTTTCTTGGGGCGACCCACATTCTCCTTGCGTTTGGCTTCCAGTTTGGACTTCATTTTATTGGTAGCTTCCATTTCGGTA
>OKYY01000074.1_pt1:37500-38908 | contig 38908 bp, 24 predicted proteins | sample 1609091 | NCBI WGS metagenome assembly OKYY01 (sample SAMN02675048, study PRJEB24791) | human gut metagenome, SKBSTL034 | isolation source: stool | host: Homo sapiens | place: USA | reverse complement strand
GTCGTAACAAGGTAGCCGTACCGGAAGGTGCGGCTGGAACACCTCCTTTCTGGAGCCTATTTAAGGTTACTGTTTAAGAAAAGAAGAGGAAGCAATAAAGACAAGAGACCTTCACCCGAAGGTTGATTGTACTTCTCGCAAGGTTTTATGATTTATCATAGCGTCCCTGACCACAGATGATGAGGAAAAGGACGAAACGAAGAGAAAGAAGAAGCCGGGCTTCGCGAAGTAAGACGAAGACTCAGAGCGGACGACTTTCTGCCAGTCCTATAGCTCAGTTGGTTAGAGCGCCACACTGATAATGTGGAGGTCGGCAGTTCAACTCTGCCTGGGACTACTTCGGGGGATTAGCTCAGCTGGCTAGAGCACCTGCTTTGCAAGCAGGGGGTCAACGGTTCGAATCCGTTATTCTCCACTTGAGTGACAAACGAGTCACAAACGATCTTTGACATGTTGGACAACGTAAAGGTTCGTTTCAGCAGCAATGCTGAAAACGAAACGAGCAATCAAAAGCAAATTAGGTAACAACCGCGACTGGTCAATGACCAGTCAAGAAGTACAACTTTCAGCAGACACCGCCCACAGCAAAGTGGCGCGGCGAGTAAGTAAGAAAGGGCGTACGGTGGATGCCTAGGCTCTTGCAGGCGATGAAGGACGTGATAAGCTGCGATAAGCTTCGGGTAGGTGCAAATGACCTTTGATCCGGAGATTTCCGAATGGGACAACCCAGCAGGCTGAAGGCCTGTTATCCATCTTATGATGGAGGCGAACGCGGGGAACTGAAACATCTTAGTACCCGTAGGAAGAGAAAATAACAATGATTCCCCTAGTAGTGGCGAGCGAACGGGGAAGAGCCCAAACCGCCCGTGTTCCGGCACGGACGGGGTTGTAGGGCCGCGACATCGCAAGAAACATGATGAGTGGAAGGATTTGGAAAGATTCCCCGTAGACGGTGAAAGGCCGGTACACGAAGTCATGCGAAGCGTAGCGGCACCCTGAGTAGCGCGGGACACGAGTAATCCTGTGTGAATCCGGCGGGCCCATCCGCCAAGGCTAAATACTCGCAAGAGACCGATAGCGAACCAGTACTGTGAAGGAAAGGTGAAAAGCACCGCAAGCAGCGGAGTGAAATAGTTCCTGAAACCGTACGCCTACAAGCGGTCGGAGCATCTTAATGATGTGACGGCGTGCCTTTTGCATAATGAACCTACGAGTTGCCGTCGCCGGCAAGGTTAAGTGTAATGATGCACGGAGCCGGAGCGAGAGCGAGTCTTAACAGGGCGCATAGTCGTCGGCGGCAGACGCGAAACCAAGTGATCTACCCTTGTCCAGGTTGAAGTCCGGGTAACACCGGATGGAGGACCGCACCAATAAGCGTTGAAAAGCTTCTGGATGAGGTGAGGGTAGG
>OKYY01000074.1_pt1:0-35000 | contig 38908 bp, 24 predicted proteins | sample 1609091 | NCBI WGS metagenome assembly OKYY01 (sample SAMN02675048, study PRJEB24791) | human gut metagenome, SKBSTL034 | isolation source: stool | host: Homo sapiens | place: USA | reverse complement strand
TTCTGTAATTTTGTCTCGTCATTGATTTATTGACGTGTAAGAAGGTTGCCTTCTAACGCGTGATATTCTTTGTGCTTTCAAATCCTTGTCAGTTATGTCTCAAACATTCGAACAGTCCCAACAATTACAGCAAACACAAATGCTTACCGCCTTTCAGATAGAGGTGGCTAAGTTGATGGAGCTTCCCATCAACGAGTTGGCTGTACGTGTTCAAGACGAATTGACGGAGAATGCTGCATTAGAAGAAGCTGATCAGGACTTGGATTTCTCTAAAAATGATTTGGATGACAATCCGTCTGACGATGAATCCGCTTCGGCTGAAGACCGTACCAATACAGACGCGGATAATATGGTAGATGGTTTCGAAGATGAAGCCAGTGAGCAGGGGAGTGATTCTTCTGACAATAACTCCTTTGAGGAGAATGAAAGTTATGGTGTTGAAGCAGATGCCATGGGCGATTATTTCTCGGATGACGATGTACCAGACTACTTGCAGCAACGTGCCGAGGAACAACGAGAGCGCAATGAGAATTTCTGCTATTCAGGTACCAGTGTATCTTTTTATGAGGATTTACAAAGTCAATTAGCGGAACATAACCTGACGGATCATGAATCCCAAGTCATGGAATACTTAATTGGTTCATTGGATACAGATGGTTTTTTGCGCAAAGATCTCGATTCATTGGTTGACGAGTTGGCTATTTATCATGGCATCCCGTCTGATAACGCTGAGCTTCGTCGTTTGCTGGATATTCTCCAACATCTTGATCCCAAAGGATTGGGAGCGAGTACATTACAAGAGTGTTTGCTGATTCAGTTGAACGATATCAAGCCGCAAACTCGCTACATACATTATGCGGTTGAAATTGTACAGCGTTTCTTTAAAGAATTCGCTGCCCATCAGTGGGACTTCATCAAACAACGCTTGGGGATTACTGACGAGGACTTTTCTCATGTTCGACATGTGCTTACGCATCTTAATCCTTTACCAGGCACTGCGCTATCCGATAGCGCGTCTATGTCCTCACCTGTTTTGATTCCAGATGTAATGGTTTTCGTTACGGATGATGGAGCGCTTGATATCAGCTTGAACAATGGCGATATTCCTGAATTGCGTATCAGTCCTGCATTTCGCGATACGTTGAAGCAATATGGCGGTGATAAACCAGGACTTTCGCGCAGCCAGCGCGATGCGTTTGTTTATGCCAAACAAAAGGTCGATTCTGCCCGCCAGTTCTTGCAAATGTTGCAGCGTCGTCAGCAAATCATTTTACAAGTTACGCGTCAGGTTGTTGATGTTCAACGCGATTTCTTCCTCAATGAGGATGATGAGACCTGTTTGAAACCTTTGACTGTAAGAGAAGTATCTCGTCATATAGGTTGGAGTGAATCAGTCGTTTCACGCGTTTCCAATACCAAGTATTTGCAGACAGCACACAATATCTATCCGTTTAAGTACTTCTTCTCTCGTTCTGTAAGTGCCCAGGCCGAGGGCGATGATCTTACTTCCCGACGCATACGCATTGCATTGCAAGATATACTGTCCAAAGAGAATCCAGCATCCCCTTATTCTGACGAGCAGTTAGCTAGTTTATTGGAACAAGCTGGTTTTCAGGTCGCTCGTCGAACGGTAGCCAAATATCGGGATATATTGAGTGTACCTACGGCGCGTACGCGAAGGGAAATGTATCGCAATGGTGAGAATCCCTTGTCCTTTTAGTAGCATCCTGTAGGGTGTTGATGTCATCCCTGGTTAGTTGTAATATAAACTGTTAGAATACGATGAGCGAATTTGTAGATCAGCCTCCCCAAGTGGATACGAGTAAGCAAACCGGTTGGTTAGTGCTCACGGCGCAGGTAATTTCTTTGGTATTTTCTCCTTTCTACCTGTCGGTTGTAGCTTTTGTCGCTTTGTTTTTGTTCAGTTACCTGAACCTTCTGCCTTGGACTACCAAGTTGATTCTAACCTTGATAGTCTACTTTTTCACCATATTGCTTCCGCATTTCAGTATCTACCTATACCGAAAGCTCAACGGTTGGACGCGGCACGAGTTGGGTATGCGTGAGCGTCGCTATGTGCCCTACATATTAAGTATCATCAGCCATTTCGCTTTATTTTATTTGTTTTATCGCCTTCACATGCCGCGTTTCACGTTAGGTGTGATTGTTGGAGCCCTTTCTATTCAGATAGTTTGCGCGTTTGTCAATGGCTTCTTGAAAGTCAGTACCCATGCGGCCGCATCGGGAGGCGTGATCGGTGCGTTGATGGCATTTTCCATTCGTTTTTCTTTTGATCCTACCGCTTGGCTCAGTTTGGTAATCTTGTTATGCGGTATGGTTTGTACAGCCCGTTTGATTCTTCGTCAACACACCCTTCCCGAAGTGGGTTGGGGAGTTGTAATCGGAATTCTATGCGGTTATTTCAGTATACAATTCATCTAACTCTCTTACGGGGAGGATGCTGCCCCAAAGACATAGAAGCAGCATCCTCTTTTCCGTAAATAAACACCTCATAAAATTATGACCCCCATTGTAAGCATTATTATGGGCAGTACGTCTGATCTCCCCGTTATGGAGAAAGCTGCCAAGTTCCTGGAAGAAATGGAAATTCCTTTTGAAATGAATGCCTTGTCTGCTCACCGTACTCCAGCAGAGGTGGAAGACTTTGCTCGTCAGGCAAAAGCCCGTGGCTTGCGCGTTATCATTGCTGGTGCAGGCATGGCAGCCGCTCTTCCTGGCGTAATTGCGGCAGGAACAACCCTTCCCGTTATCGGTGTACCCATTAAGGGAATGCTTGATGGCTTGGATGCAATGCTTTCCATCATTCAGATGCCTCCCGGTATTCCTGTTGCAACTGTTGGAGTAAACGGTGCACAGAATGCTGCTATTTTGGCTGCTGAAATGTTAGCTTTGAGTGATGAAGCATTGGCCGAAAAGCTGGTGGCATACAAAGAAGGTTTGAAGACGAAAATCGTAAAAGCGAACGAAGAGCTTGCTACGGTAAAGTATCGTTTTAAAACCAACTAAATCTGTATTTCATGATAGACCTGTTCAACTATAATCCGCGTAAATCGCATCAGGTGGCAATAGGTAATCGCCCTTTAGGGGGCGATCAGCCTTTGCGCATTCAGAGTATGACCACAGCTCCGACTACTGATACGGAAGCTTGTGTCAAACAGTGTATTGCCATCTTTGATGCGGGAGCTGACTATGTGCGTCTGACCACTCAAGGCACACGCGAGGCAGAAAACCTACGTTCGATTCAAGAAGCACTCCATAAAGCTGGTTATGATCGTCCGCTGGTAGCCGATGTGCATTTCAATCCTGTCGTAGCCGATGTAGCGGCAGGCATAGTCGAAAAGGTGCGTATCAATCCGGGCAATTATGTAGATCCTGCTCGTCAGTTTAAACATTTGGAATATACGGACGAGGAGTATGCGGCTGAATTGGAACGCCTAGAAGCTCGTTTTAAGCAACTTTTGGCCATCTGTAAGGAGCATCATACGGCTTTGCGCATTGGTGTAAACCATGGTTCGCTTTCCGATCGAATCATGTGTCGTTATGGCGATACCCCCGAAGGCATCGTCGAAAGTTGTATGGAATTCCTTCGCGTTTGTGTGCGTGAGAATTTTATGGACGTGGTTATTTCCATTAAAGCATCCAATACGCAGGTAATGGTGCGTACGGTTCGTTTACTTTGCCAGGTGATGGAGCAGGAGAAGATGGATTTTCCTCTTCATCTGGGTGTAACCGAAGCTGGAGAAGGAGAAGACGGCCGTATTAAAAGTGCGGTGGGAATTGGTGCCCTTTTGGCAGATGGTATTGGAGATACCTTGCGTGTCAGTCTCAGTGAAAACCCAGAAGTTGAGATTCCTGTAGCCTATAAACTCGCATCTTATGTCGTGAAGCGTGCGGGGCATCCTGCTATTCCCGCCCAATGGTGTGCGGCGTTTGACTATGTGCGCCCTATGCGACGTCCGACCCATCCTGTGCACAACATCGGTGGAACACACGTTCCGGTAGTTATTTCTCCGAGAATGACCGACCCGACCGCTCCCGTGCAGAATCCGTTACTAAAGCCTGACTATTTCTATGTAGGAACGAATCTGCCCGCAGCGGCCGATCGAGTGGAAGGTGTCGAATATTTGGTCGATGCACCTGCATGGCAAGGAGAAGCGGGTACTTATCCTGTATTTACTAAGCAATGGCTGATGATGATACCTGCTTGTCAAGCGAAGGTGAAGTTTCTCTTCCTTACCTATCTTGATTTAGACGAGGAAGTAAAAGCCCTGTTACGTACGGATTCTCAAATCGTCATCATAGCCCAGTCTAATCATCCGAACCGATTGGGTGAACAACGTGCTTTAGTACATGAACTGTGGCGAGAAAACTTAACAGTCCCCGTAGTATTCTTCCAACAGTATCAGTTAGGTGAATCTCAAAAGGAGGAGTTCCAACTCTATGCTGCGGCCGATATGGGTGCTTTAATGTTCGATGGATTGACCGATGGTATCTTCCTTTTCAATCAGCAGCCCGAAGGTATGCGTCCTTTGGCCAAGTCAGTAGAAGAGGCTACCGCCTTTGCCATCTTGCAAGCAGCTCGCCTTCGAACGTCCAAAACCGAATACATTAGTTGTCCTGGATGTGGTCGTACACTTTACGACCTTCCTGGTACGATAGCTCGTATCAAAGCGGCCACAGCCCACCTCACAGGCTTGAAAATAGGCATCATGGGGTGCATTGTCAATGGTCCAGGCGAAATGGCCGATGCAGACTATGGGTATGTTGGTGCCGCTCGTGGCAAAGTAAGCCTGTATCGCGGCAAAGTATGTGTGGAGAAGAACATTCCCACCGAAGAGGCGGTTGATAAACTCTTGGCCTTGATTGAAAACGACCGAAAGGCATCCGCTCAAGCATAAAAAACTGGCATGTGCCAATATCAAATCCCTAGAATAAACGAAGCTAAGAGGATAGCCTCGTGATGATAGATGTCAAGTATCAAGGTATTTTTAACGGGAAAAAGCCTGTCTAGGGTTGACAAACGCACGATTAAATGGAGAAGGCGTGTACAAAATGCAAACACGAGATACCTTCTTCTCAATAAAACTCCTAAACTTTCGCAGAGGTACGGAAATAAATAGCGCGGAAGCGCGTGCATTGCATCAACTTTTTCGTACTTTTGCCGTGGTTTAAAAGGGGTCGTTCAGGCGATCCTCAGACCAAAAACGCAAACTCATTTTATTCTTAAAATCATAAGTCATTATGGCAACATTAGATTTATCCAAGTACGGTATTACCGGTGTTACCGAGATTGTACACAATCCTTCTTACGAACAACTCTTTGAGGAAGAAACCAAGGCTGGTTTGGAAGGCTTCGAAGTAGGTCAGAACACTGAGCTCAATGCCGTAAACGTGATGACCGGTATCTACACGGGTCGTTCTCCTAAGGACAAGTTTATCGTAATGGACGAACAGTCTAAGGACACGGTATGGTGGACTAGCGATGAATACAAGAACGACAACAAGCCTGCTTCAGAAGCTGCTTGGGCTGCTGTTAAGGAAATCGCTCAGAAGGAACTTTCTGGCAAGCGTCTTTTCGTAGTAGACGGTTTCTGTGGTGCCAACAAGGAAACTCGCATGGCTGTGCGCTTCATCATGGAAGTTGCTTGGCAGGCTCATTTCGTAACGAACATGTTCATCCGTCCGACGGAGGAAGAACTCGCTTCTTTCGAACCTGACTTCATCGTTTACAACGCTTCTAAGGCTAAGGTTGAGAACTACAAGGAACTCGGCTTGAACTCTGAGACGGCTGTTGTATTCAACCTCACGAGCCGCGAACAGGTAATTATCAATACTTGGTACGGTGGTGAAATGAAGAAGGGTATGTTCTCTATGATGAACTACTACAAGCCCCTCGAAGGTATCGCTTCTATGCACTGCTCTGCCAACACTAACATGGACGAGACGAGCACTGCTATCTTCTTCGGTCTCTCTGGTACGGGTAAGACTACGCTCTCTACCGACCCGAAGCGTAAGTTGATCGGTGACGACGAGCACGGATGGGATGACAACGGTGTGTTCAACTACGAAGGTGGTTGCTACGCTAAGGTTATCAACCTCGATAAGGAAAGCGAACCCGATATCTACGGCGCTATCAAGCGTAACGCTCTTCTTGAGAACGTAACGGTTGACGCTGAAGGCAAGATTGACTTCACGGACAAGAGCGTAACGGAGAACACGCGTGTAAGCTACCCCATCGATCACATCCAGAACATCGTGAAGCCCATCAGCAAGGGTCCCGCTGCAAAGCAGGTTATCTTCCTTTCTGCTGACGCATTCGGCGTTCTTCCTCCCGTTTCTATCCTCAGCTCTGACCAGGCTCAGTACTACTTCCTCTCTGGCTTCACCGCTAAGCTTGCTGGTACGGAACGTGGTATCACTGAACCCACTCCTACTTTCTCTGCTTGCTTCGGCCAGGCATTCCTCGAACTTCACCCCACGAAGTACGCTCAGGAGCTCGTTAAGAAGATGGAGGCTAACAACGCTCATGCTTACCTCGTAAATACGGGTTGGAACGGTACGGGCAAGCGTATCTCTATCCGCGATACGCGTGGTATCATCGACGCAATCCTCGATGGTTCTATCGACAAGGCTGAGACGAAGACCATTCCTTACTTCAACTTCGTTGTTCCTACGGCTCTCCCCGGTGTTGATACCAACATCCTCGATCCCCGCGACACTTACGCTGACGCAGCTCAGTGGGAAGAGAAGGCTAAGGATCTCGCTGCTCGCTTCATCAAGAACTTCGCTAAGTACGAAGGTAACGAAGCTGGTAAGGCTCTCGTAGCTGCTGGTCCCCAGCTCTAATCTGAATTTGAATATTATTCAAGTTTCATAATCCTAAAAGGTGTATGGTGGTTTACTAACTACCATGCACCTTTTTACATTGTACAGAGGAGGTGAAAAAATAAGCGGGTAAATGTGGTGCTATAGGAATTTATTGCTGTCCGATAAAAGTTTTTCTGCCAGATAAAATTAGGGCTGACACCTATTGCAGGAGTCAGCCCTTCTCGGTTACTTTGATTTTGGTAATAAAGAGATATAACCGATGAGTAAAAGTAGTCATTTTAGCGGACAGCCGCTCTATGGTCAGGTCATTAAATTGCTTGACAAGCAATGTTGTCCTAAACGTTTTTTGATAAAAACAAAGAAAGTAAAGCTAAGGTAGAAAGAACTACCTTTGCAAAGAGCACCACCTCTTTTACTTCCTTCTGCAAAAAGAACACTTTTCGCACAAGTAATCGGTAGATTCCCGAAAGAATGCATAAGGAAAATTATCCGTGAAGAAAAACGGATAAGCACAGCAAAGGCTACAACACATGGAGCCTGTTCATAAGCATGATGTTCTGCCAGTTCTCGGGATGCGACTCTGTACGTGATATCTCCAATGGACTGAATTCAGCCAATGGCAATTTGAACCACCTTGGAATCTGTCGCGCTCCCTTTAAATCAACTGTAGCTTATCAGAATGCAAAAAGGGACAGTAGCGTGTTCCGACGGATATTCTATGCACTGCTTGCTCATTTTGGACAGCAGACGATATGGCAACGCACCAGGTTCCGTTTCAAGATGCGAATCAAATTGCTGGACTCATCTACCATCACGCTGACCATGTCGCTCTACGAATGGGCACATTACACAACAAAGAAAGGCGCGGTGAAGATGCACACATTACTTGATGATGACAGTCTTCTTCCTGAATTCGTAAACACGACCGATGGCAAATGCGGTGACAATAGGGGGCTTGGGATATCCCCGTTTCACCTCATTCTGTAGTCGTTGCAGATCGTGGCTATTGCGATTTATTGCTGTCCGATAAAAATAAGAAGGTGTGCCAAAGTTCACGCATTCTTTTATCAAAGGTTCATTTTATGCTATTATGGTGCATTTATTTACTGTTAGGCATATCTCCGAGGAGTTGTTGAAGCAATCTTTTTAGGTCGTGATTGCTGATATCAGTTGCTATTATCTTTCCTTCAGGACTGATGAGAATGGTGGTAGGAATTTTTTCTACGCTATACAGTTTCAAGGCATCATTCTCAGCCTTGTCCGAACTTAGAAGTGAGATCCACGGCAGTTGGTGACGTTCGAGCGCATTAAGCCAGGCGTTGCGTTCCTTGTCTCCAGAAACACCTATCATACAAAGTCCTCGGTCGTGGTATTGAGAATATAACTTCTTGAGAAAGGGAAAGGAACCAATACAAGGACCACACCATGAAGTCCAAAAATCAATAAGGACATATTGTTTCTTGCCGAGATATTCTGAGAGTTTATGTCGAGTTCCATCAGGAGCTATGGCTTCGAAGTCGGGAGCATGGTTGCCAGTGAGACGCATCTGTTTTGTTTGTTGCCAATAAGATCTCCAAGGAAATTCCATGGCAGGGTGTCGGGCATAAGGCGCGTCATCACGGATAAATTCCTGCATTTCTTCGTAACTGAGGTTGTTGTGATTGACAAAGAGATACCAGGCAGGGATGACATTGTCTTGATTGTCACGAACAATTTGTCGCACGAATTCCATCCTTTTGTCCATCGTAGCCTTGAATTTTTTGAAACGGGCGGAGTCCTCGGGCGTAGCATCATCCAGTTCTCCCTCATACATATCGTAGAGGCGAGCTTTTTCGTTATCACTGATTTGATACCACCAAGTCATTAGATCAGCTTCAATGTCACGTTCGTGCAACTGAATCCGTATGAATTCTTCCTGCAAGGCACTGCCCTTTATTTCGCCTGTTACCAAGTTGACTTTGGTTGGGGTTTCGTTGATAATGAAATAAAGATCATTGCCGATATTGTCGCCAATTTGTAAGAATGTGTGGCGTGGCAATCGTCCCGTCACCGTGAATGCCCCATCAACAATGGGGAATTTTTTAATTTCTCCATGTGGAGCACACGGGAAGGCCGCCACACTGTCGTGTTGACTGGTGGTGGTACCGCTAATAATGAAGTCGATGCTGTCTTCAAGGTGTGCTGTGAAAGTTTGTGCCTGCCCTGTCAGGACAACGAACGCAAAGATGAGAGAGGTGATGAATTTTATTTTCATGGTTTCAGTATAAAACAATAAGACTTTTCAAAAGTAGAGTGCCAAGTACAAGTATTGGTTGCTGAATGAAGAAATGCAGTATCAAAAACACAAAGATAGATGTTTTGGACAAATTGGATAAATCTTAAAGGTCTTTCCGTTCAAAAGCAAAACTCTTAGTCGTAAGGAAGGAGTAGATGCCTACCAATTCGTTTCGATTTTCAAGTTTGAAAAGGTTCAAGGCTACATTTAGCCTCCTATCTTCATAGTATATTTTATCCCGTGTTAGTGGGAAAATGAGTGTCTGTGTTCTCTCTCATCTCAAGCTTTTTTCAAAATGTCGTAGTTTGAAAAGAGATAAACTGACGATTGTGGTTTAATGGTAAAACAAAAAGAAGGTGTGCCGTGTATTGCGACACACCTTCTTTCCATTGCTTATGAAACTAATGTTGAAGTTATTTACTTCAAGTTCGGGTTGATTTCGCCCCACTTTGCAATTTCGGGAACGATATTCAACGTAACGAGTTCGTCACGCATCTTGCAGAGGTGAGCGTAAGAAGCATCGAGAGAAGCCAATTCTTCAGCCGTACCTTCGGGCATTGTGTAGTGGCAACCCGTCTGGTCGAGCGTCGTGTTCATAGCCATCATGATGTGGTTGTACTTCTCGTTGTTAACGAACGTACCAGCGGGGAAACGGAAGGTTTCGCCACCCATAACGGAACGAATCATTTCAACAGAGAGGTATGCGGGGCTCTGGAAAGAAGAACGACGACGGAGCTCGATAATCTTAGCACCACCCTGGATAACGTCCTTACGCATCTGTGCCCATTCTTCGTCTGTAAATTCGGGCGTACCGATGAGGTCAGTCAGCTTGCGACCAGCAACCGTTACCTGGCTACCGAATACAGCCATTTGTTCGCCGTGGCCACCGTAAGTAGCGCAACCCTTAACTTCGCTCTGCATTACGCCGAACTTCTTAGCGAGGGCGCTTTGCAAACGAGTGGAGTCAAGAGCAGCAAGCGTTGTAACCTGAGAAGGCTTCAAACCGCTATAAAGGAGGGTTACGAGACCCGTGAGGTCAGCAGGGTTGAAGATGATTACTACGTGCTTTACATCGGGGCAGTAAGTCTTGATGTCTTTACCGAGTTGTTCAGCGATTTCGCAGTTACCCTTGAGCAAGTCCTCACGTGTCATGCCTTCCTTACGGGGAGCACCACCTGAAGAAATGATGTATTTTGCGTCCTTGAAAGCTTCAGCCTTGTCCGTAGTAGCTACGATGTTTACATCGCCGAAACCGCTCTGGCGCATTTCTTCTGCTACACCTTCAGCAGAGAATACGTCATAAAGACAGATATTGCTAGTAAGACCCATCATCAAAGCGGTCTGAACCATATTGGAGCCGATCATACCGGCTGCACCTACGATAACGAGTTTCTCGTCTGTTAAGAATGCCATAATAGTATATGTTTTTAAGTGGATTATAATGTTGTTGATTACGGGCGCAAATATACGAAACTTCGTGTAGAGACCCTTTCTTGTGGCGTTTAATTTTGGTTACTTCTAACTTCCTGTTAGTTTTCTACTTCTAAGCGGAAGGTTGAACAGGGAAAGCCTGCTCTGTTGATGAGGCTAGCTCGTGTGAAGGGTTTCCAGCCATATCGAATTTGCACCGGATGGGTAATTCGGTTGGAGCGTATGATGAGGTTGTTACCTTCGATTTTAATTTGTCGGGCTGGAACGAATATTCCGTTCTTTCCAGCTACTTCAAAAAAGGCTGGATCGGGGACTCCAGCAAATCGCAACCCTTGGGCATGAGTAAACTCGATGCGTACTTCACCGACTTTAGTATAAGTGGCTTTGACTGGTTGAGGCCCACAGGGTACAAGCTGAGTGTTGCCATAAGTATGGTGTAACGCAGCATGTGCCAAGCGTTGTCCTACAATGCGTTTGTTTTTGGGATGAACGTCTAAGGAATCACCTACATCGCTCGAAACGGTCATATAGGTCAGGGGAAGGCTGTCTGCCAATAAGCGTTGACTGTTTCGGAATTCGGGCCAAGTAGGGCGAGTTGAGATGCTCGAAAGCTGTACGAAATAGAAGGGGAGGTCTGATTTATTCCAGGTGCTTCGCCATGACTTTTCTAAGAGTGGAAATAATCGTTCATGCATTTGAACTAAGTCCGCATTTGATTCTCCTTGATACCAAAGAACACCTCGTAAGGGATAACCCGCAATAGGGCGGATAGCGGCATAATAGAGGTAGCCTGGTGCATACGGGTGAGTGTGTTTACGTTGTTTGTCTTTTTGCAAGTTGTAGTCTGCTCGGTCGCGTGCCCATTTCATGATGTTAGGGTTCTTGCGCCAATCACCTTGCAACATTTCGGGAACCGTCGTGCTTAATGAAGTGCTATCTATCCAACCTTCGGTCGTAGAACCGCCTACTGCATTGGAAATAATACCGACATGACACCCTAAGCTGTCAGCTAGTAGGCGGGCAAAGTGAAATCCGATGGCAGAAAAACGTGCCGCGTCCTCCGGGGTACAAACCTTCCATTGAGCGGGACGTATAAAATTACCTTGGTCAATCGCCTTCATGCGGTCTTCCTCCCAAATTTGGGCATAGACAGGGAACGCACTTTCCATGTTATAAAGGTGTACGCGAGGCATTTTCTCAGCTATTTTCAGATCTTGTTGGGCTGTAGCGATATCGCGTAGGCGCATTTCCATATTAGACTGCCCGGAACAGAGCCATACTTCACCCATCCACACATTGTGGAAAGTGCGGCTGATTTGGGGTGTCTCAAAGGTCAATTCGTAAGGACCGCCGGCAGGTAAGGGGGCGAGTGTCACCGTAAAGTTCCCTTGGGTGTCTGCCGTCGTAGATTGTGTTTGTTTATCCAGTTTTACCTTGACAGCCGTACCAGCTTCCGTTTTACCCTTAATCGTTAGTGGTTGGTTGCGTTGGAGCACCATCCCATCGCTGAAGGGAGCGGGCAGCTGAAGGCTTTGAGCGGAAGTGACCGTAAATGAGTTCCATAAAAGGAAGAGTAGAGTAAGGAGAGAAATATGCTTCATAGTGGAAGTGTTAATACATAGAATCGGTGCAAAGATAAGTCGAATCTGCTTTCATCCCAACTTTTAAAAGAATGGGAGGGTAGGTATTTCTTAGGAGGCATTTTGTATAGCCTTTGTGAATCCCAAAAAAGAGGTGTAAAACATAGGGTTTCGGAATTTTCGCGTATATTTGCACGTTCAAAATTGGGTACATGCAGGATTTGTACCCGTTTTTTGTGCTAAGCCGAAAAACAATAATCAAAAATAATAATCACACAATCACACAATGCAAAACAAAGGATTTGTTAAAGTAATTGCAGTGTTGCTGACTTTGATTTGCCTTTTCTACTTGTCCTTTTCATTTGTGACAAGTAGCTATGAGAAGAAGGCGGAAGAAATGACGGCACAAGGCAAAGACGGAGCAGCTTACCTTGACTCTATGCGTAATGAGAAGGTTTATTTGAACTGGAAGACGCTCAAGGAGTGTGAGGAACTGCAAATCGGCCTGGGTCTCGACCTGAAAGGCGGTATGAATGTAGTGCTTGAGGTGAGCGTACCCGACGTGGTGAAGAACCTCGCTGGCGAAAGCGCAAACGACCCCAAGTTCAAGAAAGCGTACGTGGATGCGCAGAAGTTGGCTAAGAGCGAAAACCTGGACTTCGTTCATGCTTTCGTAAGTACTTATGCCCAGCAAAACGGTGAAAACAAGTTGGGTGGTATCTTTGCTTCCAAGTTGAAGGCTAAGAACATCACTTATACTTCTTCAGACAAGGACATTGAGAAGGTGCTCAATGAGGAAGTCAACGTGGCCGTTGAGAACTCTAATAAGGTAGTTCGTTCACGTATTGACCGTTTCGGTGTAGCACAGCCCAATATCCAGGTATTGCGTGGTAAGGGACAGATTGGCCAAATTATGGTCGAGATGCCTGGTATCAAGGAACCTGAGCGTGTACGTAAGTTGCTTCAGGGTTCTGCCAATTTGGAATTCTGGGAGACTTATACTCTTGCAGAAGTCTTCCCCGCTTTGCAGTCTTTGGATTCTCGTTTGGCAAAGGGTGATGTTGCTGTAGCAGATTCAACCGCAACTGATTCAGTTGCTACGGATTCTGTAAAGGCAACTCCGGCGTCAGGTATTGAATCACAGCATCCTTTATTTGCTAAGTTGGTACAAATCCAGGGAATGGCTCCCAACGGATGTGTCGTAGGTTTTGCTGCGGCTGCTGATACGGCTGCTATCAACAGCATGCTTCAGAGTGAAGCGGCTAAGTCTGTACTCCCTATTGACCTTCAGCTTGCTTGGGGTGTCAAGAGTGCTCCTGAAATGAAGGGCAATATCTTCGAGTTGTATGCACTCCGTAAGGTAAATGGTAAGCCTGCTTTGGAAGGTGACGTTATTGAAGATGCCAAGGACGACTTCGACCAAACACACAATCCTATCGTTTCGATGACGATGACGACGAATGGTGGTCGTGAATGGGCATCTATCACCAAGAAGAACTTGAAGCGTCCGGTTGCGATTGTACTTGACGGCTTTGTATATAGTGCTCCGGTTATCCAGTCTGAGATTACGGGTGGTGTTTCTCAAATCTCTGGTAACTTCACGACAGACGATACGCGCGACTTGGCAAACGTATTGAAGAGTGGTAAGATGCCGGCACCGACTAAGATTGTACAGGAAGAAACAGTAGGCCCGAGCCTCGGTGCTGCTTCTATTGAGGCTGGTTTCACGGCTTGTATCGTAGCCTTCGTGCTCTTGATGATCTTCATGTGCTTGTTCTACGGCTTGATTCCGGGCATGGTGGCAAACATTGCTCTCTTGCTCAACTTCTTCTTCACCTTTGGTGTACTCGTTTCCTTCCAGGCTGCATTGACCATGAGTGGTATTGCCGGTATGGTGCTTTCACTCGGTATGGCAGTCGATGCGAACGTATTGATTTACGAACGTACGAAGGAAGAACTCCGTGCAGGTAAAAATATCAAGACCGCCTTGACTGATGGTTATGGCAATGCTTTCTCTGCCATCTTCGACTCAAACTTGACTTCTATCATCACGGCCATTATCCTCTACAACTTTGGTACAGGACCTATCCGTGGTTTCGCTATGACGTTGGGTATCGGTATTTGTGCTTCGTTCTTTACCGCCGTATGGGTAACCCGTATGGTTTACGAACACTTCCTCAATAAGGATAAGTGGTTGGGTCTGACCTTCGTAACGGGTATTAGCCGTAACTTCTTGACTAACATGAAGGTGAACTTCATGGGTAAGGCAAAGGCTTCCTTTATAATCTTTATTGTTGGTGCTGTTGTTTCTGTCGGTTTCTTGGCAACGCGTGGCCTCTCTAAGGGTATTGACTTTACCGGTGGTCGCAACTATGTCATCGAATTTGAACAGAAGGGTGTAACTCCCGAACAGGTTCGTGAGGCTGTTGCTGCCAAGGTTCATGCAAAGGATCCCAATGCGATGGTAAGTGCCATTGCTATTACGACTACGAGCAATGAGGCCGTTCGTTTGACGACCAACTATCGTATTGATGATGACAACGAAAACATCGACCAGGAAGTAGAACGCTTTATCTTTGACGCATTGCACGATGCGAAGTTGATTAAGGCTGACTATGCAACCTTCATCGACCGTGATAACCACGCAGGCGGTTCTATTATTTCTGCCCAGAAGGTAGGTCCTACGGTGGCTGCCGATATGGCAAAGGGTGCTATTGTTTCTGTGATGCTCTCTTTGATTGCTATCTTTATCTACATCCTTATTCGCTTCCGCAATGTAGCCTTCTCTGTAGGTTCTACGGTAGCTTTGGTGTTCGATACGCTCTTTATCCTCGGTATGTACTCCATCTGCTGGGGTTGGGTACCCTTCTCACTTGAGGTTGACCAGACCTTTATTGGTGCCGTGTTGACCGCTATCGGTTATTCTATCAACGATAAGGTGGTAGTCTTCGACCGTATGCGTGAGAACATCGGTCTCTATCCTACGCGCGATACGTTCCGTCTCTTCAACGATTCGTTGAACAGCACGTTGACCCGTACGGTAATGACCTCAGCCACGACGTTGTTGGTATTGCTTTGTATCTTCTTCCTCGGTGGTGACAGCATCCGTTCATTTGCTTTCGCTATGATTTTGGGTGTTGTATTCGGCACGCTTTCTTCTATTTTCCTTGCAGCTCCGATTGCTTTCAAGGTATTGGGTAGAAATCGTATCGAGGCCAAGTCTGAAGAAGCTTAATATAAGCTGATTAATTTACTTGTCTATCTAAGGTTTCCAAGTGTACAGTCTGTTTTGAGACTGGCATTTGGAAACCTTTTCTTATTTCTGCAAGGTTGTCAGAATTTTGGAGGTCAAACAAGGTGGCAGTTTTTTCGTTTGCTTCTAAAAAATGTAACAGAGTGTTGTGTTTCCTATGCGATGAAATATTTATCTTTGCAGCACTTTTTAATTGCGTTGCTCGATATATTAAGTATTAGACGATGATAGGTGACACAGAAATGAATTTTACTATATAATTATAATAGCAAGCATTATGGCAAATTTCCCCCTTAAGCAATGGTTGTTCATGGGTGCAATGTGTACAGGTTCCGTTTTCTTTATGACGGGTTGTGCTAGTGATTGGGACTTGAACAACATCGACATGACGATGGGACTGGGCAGTGACGGTCTTGGTGTCAAGTTGGGTAAGACAGAGAAAATCAAGCTAGAAGATATTCTAGAGATTGATGCTAATAGTTCGGTTCAAACAGATGAAAGCAATCTTTATTACTTGGTAGAGGATGGTTCTACTGATATTGATGTGAAGGTTGATAACGTCGATGCGAAGTTTGAAAAGTCTGTGATAGAAACCTCTCAACGTGTACTTTCATTTGATGATGCCCTTCAGCAGGCAGGTCTTCCCGCAGGTACTACTCAGTTGCCTATCAATACAGACTTCAATCCGAATGGTTTGGCTGAAGGTAAATCACATGTTAAGTTTGAAGTCGATGTACCCGAGGATATTGTAAGTATTCGTCAAGTTGCATTGCAGGAAACTCCTGTGATTCTGACTATGACCCTGGTTAAGACTCCTGCTGTGAAGTTTGAAATCGACAAGATTTCTGATTTCTCGATTCAGCTTCCCAAGTTCCTTCGTGTAAAGGCTGGTACGTTAACCCCGGGATGGACGATTGACGAGAATAATGTGTTGCATACTGCCAGCCAAGAACACTTGAATAACCACATCTGTGAGTTTATTGTATCTGTTGCAGAATTTGGTGAAGAGGGTGTACCTGAGAATGGTATTATCAAGCTCAGTGATAGCAAGACTGAGACAAGCGTAAACGGAACGGTGCATTTCCGTACTCCTCAGGCATTTACGATGCATCCTAACGATTATGCCGACGTACAGTTTGCTTTGCAGCTTAGTCAGGGAGACCGCATCTTTGTCAATGAAGCAACGGGTGTGTTCAATCCAGTCATCGACCCCGAAATTGATCCTATCGATATTCGTTCTTCACTTCCCGATTTCTTAGATGATGAAGATGTCCGCATCAAGGCCAATAATCCGACTATTAAGTTTGATGCCAATCTCTCCAATATTCCTGTTGGTGTAAACTTCAGTGCGAATCTTTTGGCTGAAAAAGCAGGTGCTGATGGATTTACTAAAACAGTAAACTTGCCAACGATGGCAATGCAGGAGAAAAAGCAGACTGTAGCTTATTACTACCAAGGAGAAACTCCCTACGATCCGAATGGTGTGGTGGCTGGTGCACAGACTCAGCAAGTAGCTAACATTAGCGATCTCTTTGAGATTATTCCTGACCAAGTGAAGGTCGATATGAAAGAGGGTCGCATCAATGTACAAAATAAGGAATATACTGTCGCCCTGGGCAACACTTACCGTGCAAAGGCTGATTACAATGTATATGTTCCCTTCGAATTTAATGAAGGACTGACGATTGTTTATAATGACTCTACCGACAGCATGAACGATGATTTAGAAGATTATGCTGCAGATGGTGTTATTGTTAAGGCTACGGCTTCCAACGTTATTCCTCTCGAACTCATTGCCTCTATCACAGCTGTAGATGCAAACAATCAGGAGTTGAAGGATGTTGTCTTTACTCAAGCCACTATTGCCCCTAGCAAAGATGGTGCAAATGCTGTAGAAACTCCGGTTGTATTGGAAGCTACGCTTAAGAATCCGAATGATTTGAAGAAGATCGATCGCTTTTTCTTCCATATCAAGGCTTCAGGTAAGGAGAGTGGAAAGGCTCACAAGCTCTATTCTACGCAGTACCTCGAAATGAATGACATCAAGCTCTACCTCAAGGGACAGGTCATTGCCGATTTTAATTAAGCCAACCACTAAAAACAAGGAACAATGAAACACAAGATATTAAGCCTTGCCTTGGCGGCGATGACGGTAATGCCTGCTGCCGCACAGGAATTGCGTACCACTTATTTTATGCAGACATCAAATTATCGTCACGAGATGAATCCGGCGTTGCTTGACTCTGCCTATATTGGTGTGCCTTTGGTACTCGGTAACCTTAACCTGGGATTGACGGGTAACATGGGTTTAGAGAAATATGTCTATAAAATGCAACCCGGCTGGCAGGGTTATGGAGTTGATGGCAATACGTTGACGACCTTCATGCACCCCAATGTCGATGCAGGTCAATTCCTTGACGGACTGGGTGACAAGAACCGTTTGGCTCTTTATTTGAAGTATAATCTGGCCAGCGTAGCCTTCAAGGGATTGGGTGGAACGAACCTCGTAGAGCTTAATCTTCGTTCGAACACCATGCTCACACTTCCGAAGACCCTCTTCGAGTTTATGAAGACTACGGGTGCGCGTGAAGATTATAAGATTGACAATCTGGGCCTTCGTACAGAGAATTATCTCGAATTGGGCTTAGGTCATTCACATCAGATTACGGATAAGTTGACCGTTGGTGCAAAAGTGAAATTCCTCATTGGTGCTGCTTATTCTGACCTTTATGCTGAACGCTTGAATCTTCATCTCAATGATGAGAAATGGGCCGTTGATGGTGACATTCGCCTTTCTGCAGCTTTGATGAAGTCCGAATTGGAATATGAGGATGCGGATAAGAATTATGTCGACCCCACTACGCAGCAGGTTCGTCGTCGTATCAGTGGTATTGATGAGTTCAAGCCCGGCCTTTCAGGTTTTGGTCTTGCCTTCGACCTTGGTGCTACCTACCAGGTGATGCCTGATTTGAAGGTGAGTGCCTCTTTGACCGATTTGGGCTTTATCAGTTGGTTTGACGCCTACCAGGCTTCCAATGCAGAGTCTTGGACATTCGATGGTTTCAAGAACCCTATTTACTGTGGTGGTACCGATACGGGCAATAATAAACTCGACGACCAGATGGATGCCTTGACCGATGACCTCGAAAATCTTCTTCCTCTTTACGAGGATGCCACTCCGAAGAAGACCGATACGCGTGCGCTTGCCGCTACGATTAATCTCGGTGCCGAATACACCTTGCCCTATTACCGCAACCTTCGTTTCGGTTTCCTCTATACGAGTCGCATCGCAGGTAAGTATTCTTGGCATCAAGGTATGTTGGCAGCAACTGTGCGTCCCGTTAAGTGGTTTGAAGCTTCTTGGAATGTGGCCGCTACTTCAACAGGTGTAACGAGTGGTTTGGTGCTCGACTTCCATGCTAAGCACTTTAACTTCTTCCTTGGTACCGATCGCTTCTTTGGTAAACTCAGCAAGCAAGGTATTCCCATGAAGAATACCAATGCCAGTGTTTCACTGGGTATGTCTATCCCCATGTAGGCTTTTATTCATAGACAAGACGGATATATTTGATGAGACGAGCCGTTTCCTCCGATAAGGAGTGAAGCGGTTCGTTTTTTATATGTCTATGAAAATCGCTTCATGAGCCTTGTGACATGGTGTATCGTGGTAGTATTTCCATGATAAAACTCCCTGAAGCGAGTGCGAAGCGTTGAAGTTGGACTCAATGCCCTGAGGAGCTTTCTCGAAAGGCATTCCCTCCTTTCCTTTCGTTCCTGTCCGACCATATCCCGTTTGAATTCGTTACCTTTGCCCTCCTCAAAATCATAGCAAATAATCTAAGTAATCAACCTCTTTATGAATTTCTCCAACCTTCTGAAGAAAGCAGCGCCCGATGCGCTCGTCGTACTGGCCTTTCTTTTGGTCAGTATGTTCTATTTTCTGAAGCCCTTTAGTGAGGACCTCGTCTTAGGTGGCCATGACAGCATCGCCTCCGTAGGTCTTGGCCAAGAGCAGCATGAGTTTATGGCGAATCACGACGGTGAAGTCACACGGTGGTCCAATGCCGTGTTTAGCGGTATGCCTACCTACCAGACAGCTCCATCGTACAGTGCCACCAGCACCTTGTCTCAACTCTCTCGCATTTATGGTTTGGGAACCAGTCATTTGTTTCCAGCCATCAGTTACCTATTTCTTTATCTGTTAGGCTTTTACATCCTATTGCGTGCCTTCAACTTCAAGCCCTATTTGGCCGCATTAGGTTCTGTGTTGTGGGCATTCTCCTCCTACTTCCTGATAATTATCTCTGCGGGTCATATTTGGAAAGTCATGACCCTGGCCTTCATTCCCCCCACGATTGGTGGCTTAGTGCTCTGTTATCGTCGCAAATACCTTTGGGGTGGAGCGGTGACCGCCTTGTTCACCGCTTTCCAGGTAGTGAGCAACCACTTACAGATGACCTATTATTTCCTCTTCGTGATGTTCTTCCTTGTGGTAGCCTATGCCGTGGATGCACTTCGCAAGAAGGAATTAGGTGCCTGGTTAAAGGGCACACTCGTGATCATCTTTGCTGGTCTCTTAGGTGTAGCGGCTAACTTGCCTAACCTTTACCATACGTACGCTTATACCGAACACTCCATGCGTGGTAAGGCAGAGCTCACACCGCTTCCTGCTGAGGCTAAAAAGGCAGGTAATGCTACCAGCGGTCTTGACCGTGACTATATCACCCAGTGGAGCTACGGCATAGATGAGACATTGACCCTTCTTATTCCCGATTATAAGGGTGGTGGTTCCTCTTCCATTCTCGACCGTGAAGGCGTAGAAGACCTTCCCGGTTATTCCGACTTTTATGAGTCTGCCGGACAGACCCAGTCCATGATGCAGCAAAGCGGTATGCAAGCTTATCCTCCCGGATTGCAACTCTATTGGGGTGATCAACCGTTTACGGTAGGTCCCGTTTATGTCGGTGCTTTCGTATGCTTCCTCTTTGTGTTGGGTATCTTCTACGTACGTGGTCCCATGAAGTGGGCCCTGTTAGCTTCGACCGTAGTCAGCCTGCTCTTTGCCTGGGGTAAGAATAGTCCCGAGTTGACTAACTTCTTTATTGACCATCTTCCCCTTTATTCCAAGTTCCGTACCGTAAGTTCAGCTTTAGTTATTGTTGAATTTACCATCCCATTGCTTGCCATACTCTGCCTTTACCAGATTATGCAGCAGAAGGAACTCTTCCAGTTAACCTCCTGGGCTCATGCTTCTTGGCGTAAACGCATCGGTTTACCCGTAGCGGCTGCCCTCACCTTAGGTTTCTGCCTGCTCGTATGGCTGATACCTTCCGTTGCCGGCAACTGTCTTTCGGCCAGTGATGTACAGACCTTCCGTGCCCTTACGGAAGCAGGTATGCCCGCCGATTTCATCAGCCGTTACCAAGGTGCTTTGACTTCCATGCACCATGCTATTCTTTCGGCTGATGCCCTCCGTTCTGCTTTACTGATTCTCGTTGGCATCTTGCTCTTATGGGCTTATGCAGAAGGCAAAATCAAGGGTTGGATGGTTTGCGTATTGCTTGCCCTCCTATCTTTGCTCGATCTCTGGCATATTGATAAGCGTTACCTCAACGACGACAGCTTTACCGAACCCAGTGTGATGGAGTCAGGTTTTGCCAAGACCCCCGCCGATGTACAGATATTGCAGGATACGACTTACTACCGTGTGATGAATCTCGGGGCAGGCAATCCGTTTAACGAGACAACCAATGCGACCGCTTACTACCATCATTCAATTGGTGGATACCATGCAGCAAAGCTCCATCGTTACCAGGACCTCATCGACCGTCAGCTTATGGGTGAAATCAACCGTTTCGTCAATGCTGTGACAGCATCGGGTGGTGATCTGACTCAGGCAAAGGGAGCCGTGACCGGTGATTCCATTACGCCTGTGCTCAATATGCTCAATACGAAGTATGCGATCTTTGGTCAAGGCGACCGTTCGATGGCCGTACTCAATCCTTATGCCAACGGCTGTGGTTGGTTCGTTTCCAAGCTCGACTTTGTGCCCAATGCTGATGCAGAAATGGCAGGTCTTACGGGACTTGACACGAAGCATGCCGCAGTAGCCGACGCACGCTTCAAGGCCCAGCTTGACGGTTCAGCTCTCGACTCGGGTACAGTGGCATTGACCCACTATGATACCAACCTCTTGAAGTACAGTGTTTCATCCGATAAGGGAGGTGTAGTTGTTTTCTCTGAAATCTACTATCCCGATTGGACTGTGACCATCGACGGCAAGCCCGCCGAATTAGGTCGGGTTAATTATGTACTCCGTGCGCTTCGTGTCCCTGCTGGTAAGCATGAAGTAGTAATGGAGTTCCGACCCGTTTCAGTGACCACTACCAATACCGTAGCTTATGCCGCCTTAGGTCTGATTCTGCTTCTCTTCGCCGTAGCCCTGTTTAAAGGGCTGCGCCGTAACGAAGAGCAGAAGGCGTAAACCTTACAGACAATAGAATACAAAAAAGGCTGTCATCCATTGCGATGACAGCCTTTTTTGTTTGGAAGAATCATTCGGTCGTTATATCGATATAACGTTACCTAATGTCTCAACGAAATCTTGACCTATTACTCTCTTCCCGCACGTTTACGTGCCAAGTGGTCGAGAATAATCTTACGCATACGCATCGATTTCGGCGTAACTTCTACGTATTCATCCTCCTTGATATATTCCAAAGCCTCTTCAAGAGAGAAGATGATAGGCGGGATAATACGTGCCTTTTCGTCAGCACCCGAAGCACGCATATTGGTCAACTGCTTTGCCTTCGTCACATTGATGACCAAGTCGTTGTCGTGAACATGTTCACCGACTACCTGACCAGCATATACCTCATCCTGCGGGTTGATAAAGAAGCGACCACGATCCTGCAGGTGGTCAATGGCATAAGCAAAAGCCGTACCCGATTCGAGTGAAATCATCGAACCGTTTGAGCGGCGTTGGATATCTCCCTTGTAGGGCTGGTAATCCTTGAAGCGGTGAGCCATGATAGCCTCACCCTGCGAAGCCGTCAACACATTGGTACGCAAACCGATGATACCGCGTGAAGGAATATCAAACTCAATATCCACACGTTCGCCCAAGTTTTGCATGGAAGTCATTTCACCCTTGCGGCGTGTCACCATGTCAATCATCTTCGAGGCAAACTCTTCGGGAACATTGATAGTCAATTCCTCAATCGGCTCACACTTCACACCATCGATTTCCTTGTAGATAACCTGCGGCTGACCCACCTGGAGTTCATACCCCTCACGGCGCATGGTTTCTACCAAAATAGAGAGGTGAAGCACACCGCGACCGCTCACAATCCAGCTATCACCCGTATCGTTACGCGTCACACGCAAAGCCAAGTCCTTCTCCAGTTCCTTTTCCAGACGGTCGTTGATGTGGCGAGAAGTACAGAACTTACCTTCCTTACCGAAGAAAGGCGAATCGTTGATGGCAAAGAGCATGGACATGGTCGGTTCGTCAATAGCAATCGTCGGCAGCGGTTCCGGATTTTCAAGGTCACAGATAGAGTCACCGATTTCAAAGTTCTCCAGACCAACTACCGCACAGATATCACCCGAAGAAACAGCATCCGTCTTTTGGCGTGCCATCCCCTCAAAGGTATGTACCTCCTTGATTTGCGTCTTTTCCATTGAGCCGTCACGGTGTACGATGGTACACTTCATACCTTCCGTGATAGTACCACGGTGTACACGACCCACAGCGATACGTCCCGTATAGTTCGAGTAGTCGAGTGAGGTAATCAACATCTGCGGTGTACCCTCCAGTTGTTTCGGAGCTGGAATTATTTCCACAATCTTGTCGAGCAAGTAGTGAATGTTGTCCGTCGGCGTATTATAGTCCTCACCCATCCAGTTATTCTTGGCAGAACCATAGACAACGGGGAAGTCCAACTGGTCCTCCGTAGCATTGAGGTCACACATCAGGTCAAATACCATTTCGTAAACCTCCTCGGGGCGGCAGTTGGGTTTATCCACCTTGTTCACCACAACGATAGGTTTCAGACCGATTTCGAGAGCCTTCTGCAAGACAAATCGAGTCTGAGGCATCGGACCTTCGAAAGCATCCACCAAGAGGATGCAGCCGTCCGCCATGTTCAGCACACGTTCCACCTCACCGCCGAAGTCCGAGTGACCCGGAGTATCAATGATATTGATTTTCGTGTCCTTGTAGCGGATCGAAACGTTTTTAGAGAGGATGGTGATGCCGCGCTCGCGTTCGAGGTCGTTGTTGTCCAGAATGAGTTCACCGGCATTTTGGTTCTTGCGAAAGAGGTTACCGGCAAGGAGCATCTTGTCCACGAGTGTCGTCTTACCATGGTCTACGTGGGCAATGATTGCAATGTTACGAATGTCTTGCATAAGAAAAATATAAAGGGCATTTCTAAGAATGCCAGTTTAAGAGTGTACAAGTAGTGCGAGTTGAGGAGATACCAAGTCCAAGGACTTTGACGTTTAGGGAGGATGAGTCTTATCACATAAGAGTTTTGAGGACGGCCAATCGTAACCTCTTCACTTCCTCAACATCTCCACTCCTCAACAGATTTTGATTTCTGTTTCCTATTGAAATTGAGTGCAAAGTTACTGCAAGGCTCGTACGTAGCAAAGACCGTTGCTTCTTAACGTTCCTGTTTTTTTGAGAACGATTCATCAAAAAAGCCCCGCGACTGCCTGTAAAGTCGCGGGGCAAACTGTTTCCCCTATTAAAATAGCGTGTGAAAAACGGGGTAGACAGAGATATAAACTATTGAGTGATTTACTTCATAGAGGAGTGATTACACCCTCTTAAATAGGAAGACAAGGAGAACCTTGCACGGATGTGCAATTTTTTTTTTCAAGTATTCTGCTTGCATCGTCCGCATGGGTAAGCATCAAGCCCCGACAGCACTTGTCTGTCGGGGCTTGATAGTCTATTGTTGCAGAAGATTATTCTTCCGTGTCGTTCCAGCTTTCGCTGTCCCAACTGTCTTTGCTGTTACCTTCAAAGGTTACATTGTCTTGACCTTTGGCACCAAGATCACCGGTAACCGTATTCAGTGCGAGGGGAAGTTCAGCTTGAAGGCGGATAACTTCCGCGTGAGGAGCGATATAATTGATTTGTTTCATTGTCTTACGATATGAGTGTGTGAATATACAATTTATTTTACGACCTTCTTTCCGTTGATGACATATACACCCTTAGCCAAGCCTTGGAGTGCAGTAGCTGCAGCCACCTGGCTGCGAACCAACTTACCTTCGAGGTTGTATACGTTCACTTTGCCGAGTTCGCTGTTTACGCCTACGATACCTGTTACTTCGCCATCGAGCTTGAGGCTGAGCGTAGCGGGAGCGGCAGTATTCGTAGCCTTAATCATCGTGCGGAAGGGGTTGAGCGTACCCGTGTTAGCCTTGACAAACTGACCGTTAGCATAGCCATAGTAAGTAGTCGTAGCGTCAGAGGCTACCTCCTGTTTGGTGTAAGTACCTACGTGAGCGTAGTCACCGTTAACGGTTTCCATTGCAGCAGGAGTAGCTTCAACCTTTACATTGGTAGCCTTGAAAGGATTAGCTGCAGTAGCTACGATGAGGTAAGGCTTGTTGGCTTCAACCATAGTAGCCTTCTTGAAGTTAATCATGTTAGCTTCTACACTGGCAAATTCGTAAACTTCACCTTGTACATCACTTACATTCATGCTGTAGGGGAGAACGAAGCTGGAAATATACTTGGCTTCCGTGCTGAATACGCGGTCGTAGTTAACCGTAGTAGCAGTGAAAGCAGTCGGAGCGTTGAAGGGCTGAGCTTCCGTGAGTTTGAGTGAAGCTACTTGACCGTCTACGATGACATTGTCACCCGTAATCTTCGAGCCTGCAGGGAGATAAACCAACGTGTTGTTGGCCTGAGGTGCACCAGCCATAATGTCAGCGAGCGTCACGTCATCTGCAACGTCAGCCTTGGTGAGGTCGATGTAGGTCATGGGCTGATTATGTTCTTTGCCATCTTGGTCTACATAGTGGTTGTTGAGCTGAAGGAATTTTGCCGTATTCTTTGTAACAAGACCTTCTGCCTTAATAAAGGGATAATAAGCAGGACCGCCCCAACCATCAGTAAGAGGCTCCTTCTCATCTACTGTGTAAGCAGTAAAATCTACATGGATACCCTTGAACGACATGGCGAGGGATGAACCGTCGAGGATAATATCAATGGAAGCAGCAGCCTTCTTGTCCGTGGTGTTCAGCAAGTCTACCGATACTTTTACGGGAAGCTCACCCAACCAATTACCCATTGCACCTGGGGTAGAGGAAGTCATCACAATCGTACGCGTTGCTTCCAGCTTATTGTTCTGAAGAGCAACATTCGGAACGAAGATGTCGCCGACAAGCATACCTGCAAATGAGAAGTTGTTCAGTGCCAAGTTGTAGGTGTTATTGCTGTTCTTTGACAAGGCAATAGTCGTATTGGCCAAAGGCGTGGCCGTAGTTGCATCATCCAGTGCAGTAAGCAGTACGGAGAGACCACCCTTGTATTCACCGCTTTCAGCAGCAGTCACTGCATCGGTAAAGTTGAAGGTATAAGTCGTTACCTCTTGCTTGCTGTTTTCTACTTCAAGCTTAAAGGTCTTGGTAGCATTGTCGCCAACAGCCAAGTCACCCTTTACGGTGCAACCTTCAGCAGCTGTACCCTTAATCACGTAACCCGGGTTATAAACTAAGGGAAGCGTGTAGGTATAGGTGTCGCTCTTGAAATCTGCGAAGTTTTCACCGGCAATGCTAACTGCTGTCAGTGTGGCGGGAGCGGCAGCAGCCTTCTTAAACTGGAACTTGTACACGTGTTCATTCTTGTTCTCATTGCTCCAGTCATTACCCTTCACCGTAACAGTCAACAAAGCAGAAGCCTCATCGTATGCCTTCTCAATGGTAGCACCTTGACCGTTTGAAGTAAATGCAGCCTGTGCTTCATCATACGTCAGTTGGCTGCAGTCAGTCGTAGCGCCAGCGGCGGGGATGTCGATGGCTTGGCCGTTGAGGGTGAAGGAACTCAATTCTGAATGATATACATATGAAAGGTCATCAATCAGCATATAGTCATTAGCAGTACCCTTACCAGCAGTATTATTGGTTGCAAATGAAACCAAAGCATATCGAGGAGATTCCGTACTCTTGTATACAAACGGAATAACCAACTCTTGCCATTCATTCTTTGACGCTACATCCATTTTTTCTGCTGTAGCGACAAGTGTTGCTGTAGGCTCTGTTCTCTTCTCATTAACAGGGTCTTGATAGTAGCCGTCAGTATGGAGAATTGTAATAACCTTTGCTTGGTTGGTATTTTTTGATGATACAAATTTGACCCAAACCTTCATAGCATCAGGTTTTCCCGTGAAAGGCATATTTTGACCAACGACATCTTTGTTGGTATAATTATAATTGCCTGAAGCGTCTGTAGCACTCATGCTACCCATATTGATGCAACCAGTTGTTAGATTGCCTTGGGCTATAATATTGAAGAGAACTTTACGGGATACAATCTTTGCACTGTAATTTCCTGTAGAACCAGGGCGCTTCTCTGTAGATTTTTCGACTTGGTTGCGACCAGCCGTTCCTTTAAGACTTCCTGTACCTGTTAAGAAGGAATTCCAGTTTAAAGGTTCCGGACCATTATAAGAATCGTAGTTAACGTCTTCCCATTGTTCAAAGTCAGAGTTTGCAACTTGGAACTGTGCCTGCGCACCCGTTGCGATTCCTCCTGCCAGTGCAGAGAGGAGTAAAATCTTTTTCATTATAAGATATAGTTTAAAATGATTGATATAGAACGTATTTAATAAATCCTTTCCCTTGGAATACGGATATAAGAATCCCCGAAGGGACACCGTATCCTTTCTACCTATTGGAGTGAAGGTCAATTTTAGACCAGACTCTATGAATAAGTTGTTCCTTCGGGGAAAGTATCGAGTTTGATTTACAAACTCATCATTCAAGCACTATTTACTTGATTACCTTCTTACCGTTTACCACATACACACCCTTCGGAAGGTTGTTGTTCCAGTTGTTGGCAACACGTACACCATTAAGGTTATATACAGCTGATGAAGCAGGACGAGTGGTCACAGCTTGGTCAATGCCCGTTTCTGTGGTTTCGCCAATCGCTACCTTAATCATCATGCCGAGGGCTGCGAAGTTAATGTCAATCTTAGCAGAGAGCTTGTCTGCAGTCATTACACCCTTGAGGTCGATGGGTACTTCACCGAGCATCGGACCCATCCAGTCACTCGGCTGTGTGCCTTCTTTGTCACCCGGCAGGATGGTAATGTTTTGCTTCGTAGCAATGGAGTCACCACCATAGAGAGACTTTACTGTCACATTTTCGAGACGAATGGTGCCGACGGGAACTTCAGAGGTTTCGTCCGCCATGATGAAGTTGGGGAGAATGAAGGTGCAGGTACCGTCGGCGTTGCGTTCTACCTGAATGTCCTTCTTTCCCTGTTCGGTTTTATTACCGTTAATCGAAACGGAAAGGTCTTCCGTGTAGGTCTGTGCTACGGCAACCATGGCCATGAAGCAGAGAGAGAGAGAAAGTAAAAATTTTTTCATATATCAATGAATTGAGTAATTACAAAGAATTAGAGTGTGTTTAGCAGTCTGTCAGTCAAAACGAGAATGGAGAAAAACCTTGCTTCAACCCCGTGGCTTTTAGAAGAGATAGTGGAAACCAATGGTGCCGTAGATGGGGTAGAGGTCGAAGGTGACACTCTGGAAGTCAGCAGGGAAGATTCCGTTTAAGCCCCATTGCACGTTGGCACTGACACTGAGGTGTTTGTAGGCTTTAAACTCTCCGCCCAATTGCAGTCCCCATTGAAAGCGGCGCAAATCCTTGGAGAAGTCGTAGGAAGCACTGGTAACTTCCGTCTTTTCACCTGTAGGATCCTGATCGCGGATGTAACCATCGTAGGCTTTGCCCGTAAAGTCACCGCGCATCATCCACGACAAGTAAGGACCTACGGCAATTTGCCAACGGTCGTTGAAGGAATAGGTGGCGAGAACAGGGAAGGTAAGGTAATTGAGGTCGACCTCGGTCTTAACATTACCCGTCCAGGCACCGACAATCTTACCCGAACCGTCTGCGTTGACTGCCTCCATGTGGTAGTTCTTTACACGGGCATCGGTCTCCATGCCTTTGTTCTCGAATCGTACACCGACCATCATGCCCCAATGGTCGCCAAATTTCTTTTGGGCAGCTCCTTCCAGCTGAATGCTGAGGGTAGGTTTGTAGTGGTTGATGGCACGGATTTCGGCAGGAATCGGCATCGGGGCACTACCACCAATGCTAAAGCCTGCACCGACACGGACATGCCAGCCCTTGAGGGCGGCTCTGATCAAGTTGATATCGGTTTCCTTAGCTTCCTTGGTGCTTTTCGGCTCAGTAGTCTGGGCAAAGGAAAAGGCGGGAAGCAGGACGAGAAGGAGGGATAGAAGAGATTTCATTGTGGAGAAATCGGTTATGAGGTTACTCGAGGGGTTATGTGGTTATGAAGTTATTTGAAGGGGAGGCAGTCATTCCGTTATAGGGTTTCATGACTTATTCTTCGCCTTCCCACACTACGCGGAGTTCATCCACATAGAGGGTAGAGCCGACAGCCCCTTCGAAGTAGGCACCCTGACGGCTGGAAGTGCAGACAACGGTAATGGCATAGCCATCGTTGCGCAGACGTTCGTCGCTGAAGGTTTTGCCCGGAAGGAGGCGGAAGGGTTCTTCAAATCGCTTCCATTCAGCCGGTTCACCTGGGTCGGCAATACGTGCCATCATGACAATGCGGTCAGAAGTCAGTACATCATCACCATTGAGTGAAACAAACTTTTGAGGGTCGACTTCATAGACTACAGCGTAAATATCAGCTGTATCCTTGCGGTCGGGACAAACATTGTAGTGTGCATCGGTGAAGATTTCACCAGCTTTGTATTTATAGTAACCAGTCAGTTTGACAGGCTTTCCACCAACGAGTTGCAATCCGAATGCCGTAGCTTCTCTGGGTTTACGCATGGCAATTCGTTCGTTGAAGTGGCCAATAAAGAGGTTGCCGGCAGCGATGGGTAATTTGGCTGCTTGGCCAAAAGATCCAGTCGGACGTGTTTCAAGTTTTACGCAGTTTCCTTCAACTCCCAGTGCGGCATTAGTGGTAGGATATAACTCCGGTTTTTTACCCATGCCAGTGATGGCATAGGCTCCGTTACCACTAGCCCAATAGTCGCGGCGTGGATTCTGATGGTCGTTTGTATCGACTTCAAACCATACGTGAAAGCGTTTGGTCGGGTCTAATTCGAAGTGTTCAAAGCTAAGTAGGCTAATCGGCGTCGGATAATTAAATGCCACCGTATAGGTCTTGTGCCATTTACCGTCTTGTGAGTGAACCGTGTATTGCTGAGGCGAAGCAAAGTCGCGGGTTGCGCCGTTGGCATCAACCTCCTGTCCGTCGACTGTCATGGTCAGGCGTGCTCCTTCCGTCAGGTAAAATTTGGGAGCCAGGGCCGAGCGGTCCGTGCCTTGCTGGATGGAGAAAGAGACATGGTCGTTGGTGACAATCGGTTCGCCGATAATCATTTGCTTATGCTGCCCTAACCATACGGAGTCCACACCCGTAATGTCGCACTCGGCGTTGAGCGGTTCGTCTTGAATGCACGAAGTAAAGCAGCCAAGCAAGATAAATGCTTGGAGGAATAGGAGGAGCTTATTCATTTAGATAGGGAAATGATAGGAAGGCGTGACTCTAAAAATATAGAGACCCCGCCCTTATAAATTTACGCTAAGTCGTTACCGTGTGTGTACAGCCTTGTAAGGAGGCTTCGGCAAAATCGGGGACAAAGGTATGAAAAATATATGCAGCCTTTGAGTTTTCCTTGGAAAGGGGGGGTGGTTTTTACCGCAAAATCGGTAACAAAAGCGGTAATTGTCGGAAAATGAGCCCTTTTCGTAAGGACGAAAAAGGATAAGATAGCGGTTAGGCGAGCTTGTTGGGAGGAAGGAAAAGGGCGAAAAGAGCGGACTGTAGTGGTCTTATTTGACGCGAATAACCGAGAGTCCGTCGCGTTCGGGAAGTATCAATTGTTCCACTCGGTCGTCGTTGGCCACATGGTCGTTGAAGCGGCGGATGGCTAGGGTCTGAGGGTCTTTGTCGTAAGCCGAGTCAATGACATGACCATCCCACAGGGTGTTGTCTGCCAGTATGATGGAACCGCTATGCAGATAGGGCATGAGCAACTCGTAATATTCCACGTATTCCCGTTTGTTGGCATCGATAAAGGCCACATCTATCGAGAGGTTCATGGGCGGCAGGAGTTCAAAGATATTTCCCACCACCATTTCCACGCGGGCGGGATAGGGGGCATTTTCCAACCACGGGCGAGTGAAGCATTCCTGTTCGTCGTTAATCTCGAAAGTAATGACCCGACTGCCAGCTTCCATGCCTGAGGCCATGGCCAAGGCAGAATAACCCGAGTAGGTGCCAATCTCAACAACGGTTTGTGGACGAATCATCTGCATGAACATGCGAAGCAGTTGGCCTTGCAGATGTCCCGAGGCCATGCGGGGACGCAACAGGTGCAGGTGGGTGGCGCGGTACAGTCGTTGCAGATAGGGATCGGGAGGTGTGGTGTGGGAGAGAATGTAGGATTGCATAGGGCTTTTGGGGGGAGTTGGGGAAAGAGGAAACTTGGCGTGATTTTGCGGGGGAGGAGGTGAGGGCGAGATGCCGCTATCTCAAGAGGACGATATGTCGAAAGAACGATATTTCGTGATGCCGAGATGTCGATCTTTCGAAGTTTTGACTCTCGTTATTCCGACAGCTCGAATTATCGAGCTTTGCGAATGATTACGATAACAAAAAAGGCGCATGACGCGCCTTTTTTGTTAGTTGGGATAAGTTTCTTCCCCTTCGTTTTCGAAGAGATTCTTTACGATGTTCATTTCCATAAAGGACGTGCGTTGTTCCTTGCGTTGCGAACCAAGGTAACAGATGCGGTCCTCGGGACGGACAATGTTGTCAGACAAGAGTTTGCGCAGGGCAGCGAGCAAGAACTCGTGACCGTAACTCTTCATCGGCATGTAGATGGCATAGACACCATAGGAGAGGGCAAGGTGACGCACGGTCTTAGCCTTGTAGCAAATGGCCAAGATGGTGCATTGGCCACGGAAGGAGGACACGTAGCGTGCGGTGCAACCCGTGTAAGAGTCCATGATGATGGCGCGGAGTTTCATGCGCTTGGTTGCCATCACCGCTTCCTTAGAGAAGAACTCCGTAACATCGGGATTCTCAGAGAGAGGAATGTCCAGACCGCCAAATTCCTTGAAGGAGTCTCTTTCGGCCTGGAGGGCTACGGTAGCCATGACCTTAACCGCCTCTTCGGGATAATCGCCGTAGGCCGTTTCGCCTGAAAGCATCAAGGCATCGGCATGAGAGTAAACGGCATTGGCAATGTCGGTTACCTCCGTACGGGTGGGACGCGGATTGTGAATCATGCTTTGGAGCATCTGCGTAGCCACAATCACAGGCTTGTGGGCACGGATGGCTTTATCAACCAAACGACGCTGGATGCCCGGAATAAGTTCCTGAGCCACTTCAATACCCAAGTCGCCACGGGCAATCATGATACCGTCGGCAGCCTCAAGAATCTCGTCAATGTTGTCCACACCTTCCTGGTTCTCAATCTTAGCAATGATGCGGATGTCGCTGTCCTTGGCATCGAGCATCTTGCGGACCTCAAACACGTCTTCCTTGCTACGTACAAAGCTGTGCGCAATGAAAGCCACATCATAGTCGATAGCAAACTCAATGTTCCTGCGGTCCTTTTCCGTCAAGGCAGGCAGATTGATACGTACCCCGGGCACGTTGACACTCTTGCGTGAACCCAAGGTGGCATCGTTTTCCACGTGACAGGTCAGGCTGTTGCCGTCTTTGTCGTCGACAATGAGTCCGAGGTCACCGTCGTCGATGAGGATATGGGCACCAACGTGTACGTCCTTTACGAAGTCCTTGTAGGTTACGGCAATGGTAGAACGCGTAGTCATGAGTTCCGGATTGCCCACAATGCTGACAATTTCGCCCTTGTGGAATTCAATGGGAGCTTCGGTAACGGTCGTACGCACTTCGGGACCTTTGGTGTCGACAAGGATGGCGAGGTGGCTGGACACTTCGCGCACATTGTCAATCACGCGCTTCATGCCTTTGGCATCCTGATGGGCGGTATTGAGACGGACAACGTTCATACCAGCATCGTAAAGACGCTGAATCAAGCTTACGTCGCAACGCATATCAGAAATCGTGGCGACAATCTTTGTTTTTTTGTACATGAGTGGGGTGTTTAGTTTTTGGAAGGGTGGGGTGTGAGTGTGGGGAGGGGTGAGCTATCAGTTATAAAGTAACTTCGGCTGATTCCTTGCTCGCAAAGATAGGATATGTTGTTTTAAGTCGAGATTTCGAGATCGTGTCCTTTCCATATTCCGACCTGGTGCCGTTTCAAGAGAGTAATCGAGCGACTCATGATCTTTAAACGGATGTTCTATAAATTACAGTTTAGGAGTTTAAAGTTTATTCATCAAGCCAATGACTTTCAACCTGAACTCTTCAACCTTCAACTTATCAACTGATAATGAATAGAATCAGCCTAAGAAGGAACTTTATAATCTCTCTATCCCTTAAGATAAGCCGTGCAGTGCCTCAATGCCCAAACGGTAAGAGTCGAGCCCAAATCCGCAGATGACGCCTTGGCAGGCGGCTGAGATAACGGAATGGTGACGGAAGGATTCCCGTTGGTGGACATTGGAGATGTGAACCTCAATGACCGGAAACGTGAGCGAACGAATGCAGTCGTGAAGGGCTATGCTGGTGTGGGTATAGGCGCCCGCATTGAGCACAACGCCTTCGATGCCTTCGAGCCGAGCTTGTTGCAAGCGGTCGATGAGAAAGCCTTCGACATTACTTTGATAGTAGAGTAATTCGTCTGTAGGATAACGTTCCCGTAATGTTTCCAAACAGGACTCCATGGTTCCTGTACCGTAAATTCCGGGTTCACGTTGCCCCAAAAGGTTGAGGTTAGGACCATTGATGATAAGGAGTTTCATAATGTCTAAGGATATCGGGTTTAATGAAGCCGCAAAGATAAGAAATCTTTTGTGGATGAGGGATTCAAAGGGGTAAAGGTTATTGGGTATAGCTGGTAAAAAAAGCGAGGTTTGTGGCACCTCCCTCTTGTACCCGTTCGGCCATGACTCATAAATTTGTATCATTGCACTTTCAAAACGCTTTTTTTTAATGAAACAAACCGCTCTTTCTTCTTTACTCGAAGCTTATCGCACGTATTTATTGCTCGAAAAGGGCTTATCTGAGCATACGCGTCAAGCCTACGAACAGGACTTGGCGAAGTTGCTCGATTATTTGGCAACGGAAGGAAAACCGGTGCTGGAGGTGAAGTTGGAGGATTTACACCGTTTCGCAGCATCGCTGTATGATTTGGGCATCTCGTTGACCTCCATCGCCCGCATTATTTCGGGGATTCGTTCGTTCTACCGTTTTCTGTTGGAGGATGGTTACCTGGAGGCCGATCCGACAGAGTTGCTGGAAGCTCCCAAGAAACCGGAACACTTGCCCGAAGTGTTGAGTATGGAGGAAGTAGACCGCTTGGAGAACTGCATAGACTTGTCACAGGCCGAGGGTCAGCGTGACCGAACCATTATTGAGGTGTTGTACAGTTGCGGACTGCGTGTGAGTGAACTTTGTATGTTGAAGTTAAGCGATGTCTTTGCAGAGGAAGGGTTCCTGCGGGTGACGGGTAAAGGGTCGAAGCAACGCTTAGTCCCCATCTCCGAACGTGCCTTGCAGGAACTGGAATGCTGGTATGCCGACCGTTGTCACATTGAGACGAAACCCGGTGAAGAGGACTATGTCTTTGTGAGTCACCGACGTGGAAAACACTTGTCACGTATCACGGTCTTCCACAATTTGCAGGTGTACGCCGAACGGGCCGGGATTACTAAGAAAATATCTCCCCATACCTTGCGTCACACTTTTGCGACCCATCTCTTAGAGGGTGGGGCTAACTTGCGGGCCATTCAGGTAATGTTGGGGCACGAACGCATCGGTACGACCCAGCTTTACACCCACCTGGATCGTAGCTTTCTCAAAAAACAGGTATTGGAATGCTTGCCGCGTAATCGGAAGGAATCCTAGAGGATGAAGTCGAACGGGAGGGAGATAGCTGGTTGAAAAGGGTTTCGAGCTACCTTCCCAGACTTCCGTATGCGCCGTCCCCAGTGTTGGGATGGGTCTTTACGGGTTCCGTGTTTGTCGTCCCAAGTGTTGGGATGAGTCTTTACGGGTTCCGTGTTTGCCGTCCCCAGTGTTGGGATGAGTCTTTACGGGTTCCGTGTTTGTCGTCCCCAGTGTTGGGATGAGTTTTTACGGGTTCCGTGTTTGCCGTCCCCAGTGTTGGGATGACCTTTTACGGGTTCCGTGTTTGTCGTCCCCAGTGTGGGGATGGGTCTTTACGGGTTCCGTGTTTGTCGTCCCCAGTGTTGGGATGACCTTTTACGGGTTCC
>OKYY01000008.1_pt1 | contig 107747 bp, 71 predicted proteins | sample 1609091 | NCBI WGS metagenome assembly OKYY01 (sample SAMN02675048, study PRJEB24791) | human gut metagenome, SKBSTL034 | isolation source: stool | host: Homo sapiens | place: USA | reverse complement strand
TCCCTATCTGGGGATACTTCATTTATACAAGAAATGCCTTTAGACGGAAATCTATTCCGGTCTAAAGGCATTTCTTATATTTGTATAGAGCACTTTGTTAGGATATATGAGTCCAGCTCATGCTACTTTCACTTATTTCTTAAACGGCTTTCGCCAGTTACAGCCTTCCTTCCAACGTGAACAGCCGTAAGCCGTTTTACCTTTGATGACCTTGCCTTGTCCACATTCGGGACAGAGACTGCCTTCGCGAATAATGCGGCGTTTAGGCTTTGCTTTTACGGGTTTATCGTTGGTAGTAGAGGATGCTTCCGTTTTAGCTTTGCCCGTTGCTTCCGTAGCTTCGGTGCTGACTGTTTGCGTGACGTGGCGGTTGGAGTTATCACTTAATACCTGACGGACAATGTCGCTGACCATTATTTTCAACTCATCGATAAATTGTGCCGCACTGTATTTATGATGCTCAATCTGGCGCAACTTCTTTTCCCATAGACCCGTTAGTTCCGCACTTTTGAGCAACTCTTCCTTAATCAGCGAAATCAGCTCCATTCCCGTAGGAGTTGCGAGGATGTTTTTACGTTGGCGGCGGATGTACTGACGCCGGAACAGGGTTTCAATAATGGCGGCACGGGTAGAAGGTCTACCTATACCATTTTCCTTCAGTGCATCGCGTAACTCATCGTCTTCCACCGTCTTGCCTGCAGTTTCCATTGCACGGAGCAAGGTCGCTTCGGTATAGGGACGGGGAGGAGTCGTCATTTTTTCAGCCAAGTCGGGTTGGTGCGGTCCGCTTTCCCCCTTTACAAAGTCAGGAAGTACTTTGTCCGTTTCCGTTTGTTTCTCGTCTTCATCTGCATTGCTCATGAGGCGTGCGGCTGAGGCTGGTACGGCACGCCATCCAGGTTCGAGAATGACCTTACCTGTCGTTTTAAATGAAACGTCTGCAGCTTGCCCCAGTACGGTTGTCGTAGCAAATTTACAGTCGGGGTAGAAGACGGTAATGAAGCGGCGAGCTACGAGGTCGTATACGTTGCGTTCCATGTCCGTCAAATTCTGCGGAGCTACGCCCGTAGGAATGATGGCATGGTGATCGGTTACCTTCGAGGAGTCAAAAACCTTTTTGCGCTTCAACAAAGGGGCTCCGCGTAAGGGGGCAAGCAATTCATCGTACAGTGGTCGGATGCCCTTGAGAATATTCGGACATTTGGGATAAATATCATCAGAGAGGAAGGTCGTGTCCACACGTGGATAGGTGGTCACTTTCTTCTCGTAGAGTGACTGGATGAGTTGCAAAGTCTGGTCAGCCGAATAGCCGAATTTTTTGTTGCAGTCTACCTGCAGTGAAGTCAAGTCAAAGAGTCGGGGCGGCATTTCCGTTCCGCGCTTCTTTTCCACTTCCGTTACTTGGAACGGTTCCGACTGAATGCGCTCCAAGGCCGCGCGCCCTTCTTCCTCTGTGCTGAATCCGCGTAAGGTTGGTTGCGCTTTTCGCTTGTCGTTCTTTTCCTTATCGTTTTCGTCTTCCGTTTCCGCTCCCTCGTCTTCATTAGGATCAGCCATGAGTGCGTTGAAGGTCGTGTCGCGGTAGATAGTCGTCAGCACCCAGTAAGGTTCAGGCTTGAAGTTATCCATTTCTTCCTGCCGGCGTACAATGAGGGCTAATGTCGGTGTTTGTACTCTGCCGATGGAGAGAGGGGGTACTCCTGGACCTCGTTGTCCTCCGTACTTGATGGTGTACAGGCGAGTAGCATTCATTCCCAAGAGCCAGTCGCCGATGGCACGACAGAGTCCAGCCTCGTAAAGCGACTTGTACTCTTCTTGAGGGCGAAGCGTGGCAAAGCCTTCACGAATACTTTCTTCTGTCAACGAAGAAATCCAAAGTCGGTCTACAGGACAGTGTGCTTGCGCTTTCTGCATAACCCAACGCTGAATGAGTTCACCTTCTTGTCCGGCATCACCGCAGTTGATAATGCGGTCAGCCTTTGCCATCAAACTCTCAATGACACGAAATTGTCGTTTCACCCCTTCGTCTTCTTTCAGTCGGATACCAAAGCGGGCAGGAACCATCGGCAGGGAACCGAGTGACCATCTTTTCCACATGGGCGTATAGTCTTCGGGGTATTTCAGTTCGCAGAGGTGGCCATAAGTCCAAGTCACCTGGTAGCCGTTGCCTTCGATATATCCGTCGTGGGATTCATAGGCTCCGAGTACTTTAGCGATATCCTTTGCCACACTGGGCTTTTCGGCGATGCAGACGATCATGTTAGGGTGTTGTTATAAAAGAGTTATCAGGTTGTTGGGACGATGTTACATGGGGCGTGTTGTTTTTTCCCGTTCATAGATGAATCTTCCGCTCTTTGTATCAAATCGGACATCAGCCGCTGCAAAGCAACGATCGAGTGCACCTTGTTGAGCAAGTTCGGCTGTTGTACCAGCCTGAATGCCGTGGGAAGAGAGCAGCCACAGTTGGTCCGCAAACTCCAATGCCATTTCCACATCGTGGGTAGAAAGGAGAATGGATTTGTCTGCTTCGTGAGCTAACGATAATAGCAAGCGGAATAGCTGAATTTTCGAGGGAAAATCTAGAAAAGCGGAGGGCTCGTCAAGCAAAATGACGGGTGTTTCCTGTGCCAAGGCCTTGGCTATAAAGACTCGTTGACGTTCCCCGTCGCTGAGCGTACAAAGTTCGCGTTGGGCAAAGCGTTGGGTATTAGTCAAAGCCAAAGCCTGTTCTACCGCTTGCACATCTGCTTGGTTTGTACCAGTCAACAACTTTTGGTGAGGAATGCGCCCGGCTTGTACCACGTCCCAAACTGTAAGTGCATCAGCTTCGGGTTTAAATGTCAATACCACACTTAGTTTACGTGCCAATTCGCGAGCTGAGTAGTTTTTCAAATCCTTCCCGTCTAACCAAATCCCAGTTTCTGAAACGGAAGGAGTGGTGAGCGGTGGTTGAAAACCAGCCAAGGTGCGTAGCAAAGTACTTTTTCCGGCTCCATTGCCCCCTAACAACGCGACTAAACGACCTTTCGGCAAGTGAGCCGAAAGGTCGTTTCCAATGGTTTTCCGACCGTAGCCGGTTGTAAGGTGGGTGAAGCGAAGCATGAAGAATATTAGGAGTGCTCTACTTTACTTAATCCCCATTCGAGTACTTGGTCTATAAGGGGGGTCTTTACCTGATGTTTTACTGCCAATTGTTTGATAAATGTCAGTCCGCAGGGAAAGTCTTCCGTAAAGTAACGGCTGGTGAAGTCTGGAATCCATCCTTCAGCCGTTTCAACCATTGGGGATTGTATGGGTTCAAAAGCTTTTATTGAAGAGATCTTGCGAGTTAGAGAGGATGCATCCGTACTTTCGTAATACTCCAGTAGTGTGGGTATGCTGTGCCCCTCAATGGGTAAGTGTTTCAATACATGGAAAAACTCCTGATCCATAGCCAAGATGCACTCCGAGGCTTCGTCCGTCCATTCTTTGTAGAAATAGCTTCGCTGTGTGTAAGCTGTACCGTTCCAGTCCTTCCACATGGTATACAATCGTCCCGTATGCAGAATTGGGTTACTGTTTGTCAAGCTTGCTTCGTAGAAGTTGTGAAGCAGGGTGGTTGGTGTCAGAAAAAGTTCCTCCATCATTTGGCGAAACGACTCTACGTCTTCCATGTTTTCTACAGCTAGATGCACCTCAGACTTGTATCCCAATAGTTTAGCCTCTTCACCATAGTGCGAGGTTCGGGCAATAAAAGGCACACGTTGATAAGTGTAGAGCGGTGTTGTGGGGGCGAGCAATTCGTGGGCATGGAAGAAAAAGCCCGTGCTTCCGACAATAGATCCAACAGCACAGTCAGTAGGTAGATAGGGACGCAGTGCTTTCAGGGTTTCAGCTATAGATGGACCTGGTAGGCAAAGTAGCAGTAGCTGGCATCCTTCTAATGCTTCTTCATAAGAGGAAGTCACGCAGTCTAACTTACCTAAATATACTTTGTCATTAGGGTCAGTTACGTGTATCGTCTTATTCCAAGCTTCGGGACGGCGACTGTGGATACGGAGTCGGACATTGGCGTTGGCTCCCAATACGCCTGCACAGACGTGTCCTAGAGAACCTCCTCCGCAGATGCAGATATTTAGCATAAAGGATTGGATTAGGGTTAGGCAAGCTCACGAAGAACTTGCTTGTGGTTTTGGCTTACAAACTCATCAGCACCTCAACCAGTCGGTTATTGTCCGCTGTGTTGCGCACTGCAATGCGAATGTAGTTCTTGTCTTGAAGTCCATTCTTCGTGTCGCAATCTTTGATGAGAATGTTGTAGTCTTTGAGCAAACGTTCCGTCAATTCGGTAGAAGAGAAACGGTCGGTCACTTCACACAGGAAGTAGTTTGCTTCAGAAGGAATTACACGAAGGAAGGGTACAGCACTAAGTGCGTGATAGAAACGCGTGCGTTCCATTTGGAATTTCTCACAGGCACGCTTGTAGTCCTTTTCGTACTTCGTGTAAATCTGCATGAAGAACTCAGCAAATGAGTTCAAGTTCCAGATGCTGACCTCCTTCTTGATTTGGGCAATCAGTTCCTTATTGGCTGAGGCTAAGATTCCCAAACGAAGTCCTGGTACACCAAAGCTTTTCGAAATACTTTTTACTACGATCAAGTTGGGGTAAGCCTGAAGAATGCCATTGTCAAGCAAGCTGCTGGTTTCCCAGTCTTGGCTGAAGTCTACAAAACTTTCATCGAGAATCAAGCGAATGCCATGATCCTGGCACCATGCGGCAAGCATGAGAACATCAGGGACTGGTATAAAGTTACCACTGGGATTGTCGGGGTTAATCAGCAACAGCGTACTCAACTCCTTGTCGGCATAGAAAGCCTTGAGGTCGTCTGCTGTGTAGCGGCAATCCTTGTTGGCAGGGAAGAAGGGAACGATTTGTTCTTTTTGGAGGCGGTGTGGATACTCTTCAAAGGTAGGGTAGACCACACCGACTTTGCCCGTTTCGCTTTCCATCAGTCCTTTAATCAATTCAGCAGCTCCGTTGCCGACTGCCATGTATTCCTGACGAACGTTGAAGCATTTGCTAGCCAAAAGCGAATTGACATACATGCCCGAGGGATATTCCGTCAGCAAAGTGTCAAAGTTCGCGCGCATTTCGTCACGCATTCGTTGGGTCGGGAAATACGGGTTGACCAGGTAGCAAAAGTCCAGCATCTCGGGGAAACGCCAATAGCCACCGTAGCGGCGCATGTAGAGCTGTTTGCGTGATTCATCGTCAGCAAAGATGGTTGACGCGATGTCAAGATCTTGGATGTCATCAATCTCATACCACTTCTCGTTCGTGATAGGTAAAGCCTTGAGATCACTCTTGTCGAGGAAGGTTATCACGCGGAGTACCTGCTCGTAATATTCGTTGTTCCCCATAGCCTTTGAGTAAGCTTCGAGGAAGGGAACATACTTGTGGCGTGAGAAGTCGCGGCTAAACTTATAGATGTTGACCGTCTTGTAGTAGCGGTTCGTATCAGCATAGTTGAAAGCCTGCTTGGGAACGAAGTTGACAATGTTACAATCATCGTCAATGCAGACCATCGTACCGTCCATCCAAGTTTGGTATTTGGCTACGAGAGCCAAGTTCGGTCGCTGGTCATTAAGAATCAGAGAGAACATTGCGTCGTCAAAGATCAAGTCACTTTCGATAAGCAAGGTGTCGTCCTCCTGCAATTGTTCCTTAGCAAGTGCCAACGAGTAGATATTGTTCGTCTTGTCATAAACCGGGTTGTTGACATACTCGATGTGCAAACGGTCGGCATAACGGTCACCGATGTAGTCGCGTAACTTTTGTCCCTCATAGCCCACTACTATAACTACGCGGTTAAGCCCCAGTGGAGCAAGTTGGTTCAGCAAACGGTCAATCAGTCTGACACCGTTTACTTCCACCATACATTTGGTATTGTCTTTGGTAAGTTCGCCTAATCGACGACCCATACCTGCTGCTAAGATAATGGCTTGCATAATGATGTATCTTGAGACAGTTTCTGGTAGGGAATAAGTTTCTTTAAAAACTTCAGAAGGACTTTATAATTCTACCAATTCCGTCAAATAAAATGTTGCATGTCCTTCGCGTTGATCCTCAGGTGGTAATGTCATGTATTCGCCAAAGAGATCGCGTAGGTAAGTATCAGCGTCAGCAGGAGCGGAAAATTTCTCCCCTTCAAACTCGATAGTTGTAAGTGGGAAGATGGTGCTTTGCAAGTGACGGTTTCCGTTTCCGCTGTTATTGAGTGTATTCGAATAATATTTGTTTTTGCTTGTAAAAAGTGCCGCCGTATGCCAAAGTGTTCCTAATAGAGCCCGTTTGGCACCGAAGTAAAAGAGTTCGGCTACCGAGCGCCAACTGTATGTATGTTGGGCATGGAGAATGGCATTGGCACGGCAGTAACCGCGTGCCACTTTCTTGGAAAACATCTTCGGGAAGGTAGGCCAGGGATGCATCGGAAAGATATCGATATACAAGCCTTTCGCATACGTCTTAGAGAAATCGTCTGCTCCCTCTACGATGAGTGAATTCAAGTTGCGCACTTTGCAGATAGGCAGGCGCATTTCGGGTTCCGTCTCTGGTGTTTGTACAAAGAGATGTTCCGGAAGCTCCTTTTTAGCTACTTCTACGAAGCGAGGAATTTCTTCCAGAGGCATGCAAATGTCGATATCGTCATCCCAGGGGATAAAGCCACCGTGACGCACAGCGCCGAGCAATGTGCCACTGTCGAGCCAGTAGGGAATATCATGGCGTTCGCAGACGCGTGCCACGTGGCGCAGAATGTCCAATTCCGCCAACTGCATATCGCGAAGGTTCTGTTTGTGAAAAGCCTTCATGTAGCGCATTCTGCCCGCAGGGGTTTCATTATCAGGCTGAGGCAGAAAGGCTTCAGCGTGAGGTGTGGGCATTTCTTCCTCGTCGGCCAACAGACGGTCTAATGTGTCAAGATCCGCTGCATAGGTCAACTTCAAGTTGCGCTCATCGCCTTTCACCACGTAGATGGGAACTTCGGGTAAATAGTGGAGCACTACGCCGCAATCGTCAGTGGCACGGAAGTTGGGGTCAGCCAAAGCACGGCGATAGGCTTCAGTAATGGTTGTAGCCCGAAAAGCCTGCGGTGTTTGCATTCGTTGCAAGGTCGTGCGGTCAGGTACTTGGGTAATGCAATCGGCTTCCACCTGCATAATGGTATCTACCGAGGGAATGCCTACGCCGACAGCCTCCTGGGTGAGTAAGGCCTCACAAACTTGGTCAATGATGGCTTGCGTAACCAAGGGACGTGCAGCGTCGTGAAAGAGGAGGTTAACCTCTTGTCCCTCGTAGGCACGAATGGCTGCCAAACTCGAATCAGAGCGTTCCCTCCCGCCTTCCAAAACCTTGGTCAGTTTTGTCCAACCGTTGAGGAGCTTCATGTCCTCCAAACGGTGATGGTATTCGGGGGCAACAACAACCGCAATCTCATCGATGTGCGGATTTTGCTCAAAAGCGTGGATACTATATTCAAGAATGGTCTTGCCTCGAAGTTCTAGAAACTGTTTGGGACATTCCGTTCCCATTCGGTTTCCTTTTCCACCGGCAAGAATGATGGCTACGTTTGTTGACATAGGAGTTAGCGGTAGGGTAAAAGCTGAATGTTCTGCTTGCAGGGGGAGAGAAGCAGAAGGAATCGTGTGTTTCCGTTTTTCACAAATGCGTTATCCTGGTTTAGCCTGCGAAAGCAAGCTTACAGGAATTTCATCGTTTAGCTAAAAGCGGAAATCGGGCACTTTTTGTTAGAGAACAGTGCCGCAAAGTTACGTTTTTCTTGATAATATGGGGAGCTCATCCCCTTAGAACCTGCTTCCCTTTGAGAAGTCCCCTGCTAACTTCCCTTCTCCTCCGAAAAAACACTACCTTTACAGCCGAAATCACAAGGAGATGAGATGTGCCGTGAACTCTCATCTCCTTTATTATGACAGGTCCTGATTAAGAGTCGTTGAAGCGTGGAAGGTTGAAAAGATGCGAGTTGAGAAGTACGAGGAGTTGCGGGGTGGCGCATCAGATCGGCACGATGCATATCTTTCTAAAGTCCAATTCTGTTTCATTCTCCAATCTTGTAAGGCTAAAACAGGGTCACGTAGAATGCTCATTAATGAAAAGTTTCATGAAATACCTCTTTACACTCCTTCTCAGTCTGTGTTATCTCCTTCCGGTAGTCGCACAGCAACTTCCTCTTCCCAAACGCGAATTTCGCGGAGCTTGGATTCAAATGATTAACGGTCAGTTTATGGGCATGAGTCGTGATGTCATGCAAGCCAATTTGACCAAGCAACTCAATGTGTTGAAAGCCTGTGGAGTTAATACGGTGATATTCCAAGTCCGTGGTGAGGCCGATGCGCTTTACCAGTCGCCTTACGAACCCTGGAGCCGCTTTCTTACGGGTCAGCAGGGAAAAGCCCCCGCGCCTTATTGGGACCCTCTGAGCTGGATGGTCCAGGAATGTCATGCCCGAGGAATGGAACTCCATGCTTGGATCAATCCTTTCCGTGCCAAAACAAAGGGAACCCGCGAATTGGCTGTAACCCATCCTTACGTAAAAAATCCGCAACGCTTTTTTGAGTATGATGGACTCTATATTTTCGATCCCGGACTTCATGAAAACCGCAAATACGTGTGTAAGATTGCTGCCGACATTGTGCGCCGTTACGATGTCGACGGACTTCATATTGATGACTACTTCTATCCTTATCCTGTAGCGGGTGTAACCATTCCCGATCAGGCTACCTATCGTGCCAATCATAATGGAATCAATGATTTAGGCGATTGGCGTCGTTATAATGTCAATCTCTTTATCGAGATGCTCCATGACTCCATCCGAGCAGTCAAGCCTTGGGTAAAGTTTGGTGTCAGTCCCTTTGGTATCTATCACAATGCCAAGCCGGGCAGTAACTTACCAGGGTCAAAGACGGCTGGCTTGCAAAATTATGATGACTTGTATGCCGATGTACTTTATTGGATTAACAAAGGCTGGGTAGATTATACCGTGCCGCAGATTTATTGGGAAATCGGTCACCGTACTGCAGACTACGAGGAACTCATCAAGTGGTGGAGCCGTTTTGCTGGCAACCGTCCCTTGATTATTGGTCAGGACGTTGAGCGTACCGTTCGTGCCGCAGACCGTCAGCAACCCACCCGTCACCAGATGGAAGCGAAGTTTGCCCTGCAGCGTGGATTGCGAACCCAGGGTTCTTGCTTATGGTATTCAGCGGCTGTGGTTCGTAATGATGGAAACTACGCCACGCTCTTGAAGGATAAGTACCACCGCACTCCTGCGCTTCAACCGCTCTTCCCCTTTATGGACGATGAGGCTCCCAAGAAACCGCGTAAGGTCAAGGCGCTTTGGATGCCCGATGGTTATTACCTCTTCTGGACAGCTCCCAAGGCTAAAAAGGAAATGGATCGTGCTTGTAATTATGTAGTTTACCGTTTCCGTAAGGGTGAAAGAATCGACCTCAATGATGCTTCGCACATTTTGGCCATTACGCCTCAAACGTTCTATCGTTTACCTTACCAGGGAGGCAAGGAAAAATATACATATATAGTGACAGCGCTCGATCGCTTGCATAATGAGTCGAAGCCTGTCAAGGAAAAGGTAAAGCTGTAAGGCTTCGTTTCGTAAATAGTTAATTGAATCAAGAGAGGACGGCACCCATCAGCAGAGATTACCTCCCTTAGCTTGGAGTGAACTCATCTTTCCGTTTATATTCTTCCCTTATCATTTTCTTCTAATGAAAGTTCTAAAATTCGGCGGTTCCTCTGTTGGAACCGCTGCAAGTATACTGAGCGTCAAGCGCATTGTCGAGGACAATGCCGACGATGTGATTGTAGTCGTTTCCGCCTTAGGTGGTGTGACCGACGGACTCATAGCACTCACCCAACAGGCAGCAGCGGGCGAAGCTGCATACCAGGAGCAACTGGAAGCATTGGTACAACGTCACCATGCTTTGGTGGCAGAAGTCATTCCTTCCGAAGGGCAAGGAGCTTTGCTGCAACAGCTCGATGCCCTCTTTACCGAATTGCGAAGCATCCTTCACGGCATCAGTCTCATTCAAGACCTGACCCCCAAGACGGCGGATGCTATTGTCGCTTACGGCGAACGGCTTTCCTCTTTGATTGTCACAGCCTTGATAGCCGGTGCTAGTCACCTGGATGCCCGCCAATTTATGAAGACCATGAAGCAGGGCAATCGCCATGTAGTCGATTTCGAACAGACTAATCGTCTCATTCGGGAACACTTTGCTCATCGTCCACATCGCATTGTGACAGGTGGTTTCATTGCTTCCGATGGCAGTACGGGCGTAACGACCAATCTCGGTCGGGGTGGTTCCGACTATACCGCTTCGATTTTAGCCGCCGCTCTCGATGCTGAATGTTTGGAAATATGGACCGATGTAGACGGCTTTATGACGGCAGATCCGCGCATTATTCCTACGGCTTACACCATCGACCAGCTTTCCTATGCCGAAGCCATGGAATTGTGCAATTTCGGTGCGAAGGTCGTCTATCCGCCTACCATCTATCCCGTTTGCCAGAAGAATATTCCGATTTACATCAAGAATACCTTCCATCCGGAAGCTGCAGGTAGTGTCATTCGTCGCGACGCAGCCCGTAGTGAACGTCCCATACGTGGTATCTCTTCTGTACAGGAAACAAGCATGGTTACTGTCAGTGGTTTGTCAATGGTCGGTGTCATCGGTGTCAACCGCCGTATTTTCGCTACCTTGGCAGCAGGGGGAATCAGTGTGTTTATGGTAGCACAAAACTCTTCCGAAACGAGTACTTCCATAGGTATGACACCGGCTGACGCCCGACGAGCCTGCGAATTGCTCGATGCAGAATTTGCAGCCGAGATAGCCGACGGAGCGATGAACCGTGCCACCCTTGCCGACGGACTTTCGAGTGTGGCTGTCGTGGGTGAACGCATGCGTAAGTTGCCCGGTATAGCTGGTAAACTCTTTTCGGTGCTTGGACGCAACGGTATCAGCATCTCGGCAGTTGCTATGGGCGGACAGGAAATGAACCTTTCCTTTGTTGTCGAACGAGCTCAATTGCGCAAGACGCTCAATGTGCTTCACGACAGCCTTTTCCTCAGCGAACACGAAGACCTCAACCTCTTTATCTGCGGTACAGGTACGGTCGGGGGAAGTCTCATTGAGCAGATTGCTGCCCAGCGTGACAAACTCTTTGAAGAACGCGGTTTGAAACTTAATATCGTGGGTATCAGCGGGCGTTCACATGCCGTCTACGACCGCAATGGCATTGACCCACATCATTACCGTGAGGCCATGGAGCAAGGTGGAGAGGGCGGCATCGAACGCATGATGCGTGAGATTGAGGAGATGAACATCTTCAATTCCGTCTTTGTAGACTGTACAGCCGGTGATGAAGTCGCCGCTCAGTACGAACGTTTGCTCCGTCACAACGTCAATATTGTGGCAGCCAATAAAATCGGAGCATCTTCTTCCTACGACCATTACCGCTTGCTCAAGCAAATAGCCCGTGAAAAGGGGGTGAAATACCTCTTCGAAACGAATGTGGGAGCGGGTCTTCCCATCATCAATACCATCAATGACCTCTGTAACTCTGGCGACCGCATCTTGCGCATCGAAGCTGTGTTGAGTGGCACGTTGAACTTTGTTTTCAATACCCTCTCCGAGACCGTTCCGTTCAGTGAAGCAGTGCGGTTGGCGAAGGAAAAAGGTTATAGTGAACCCGATCCGCGTATCGACCTGTCGGGCAAGGACGTGGTGCGTAAACTTTTGATTTTGGCTCGTGAGAGTGGGTATCGCGTGGAGTTCGACGAGATCGAGCGTCATCTCTTTATTCCTCAGGCACTCTTCGATGGCAGTTTGGAGGCCTTTTGGCAACGTCTGCCCGATTTCGATGCTCACTTCGAAACGGAAAGAAAACGCTTGCAAGCCGAAGGCAAGTGCTGGCGATTTGTGGCTCGTTGGAGTGAAGGCAAGGGAAGTGTCGGACTGCAGGAAATTCCCCACAATCACCCCTTCTACGAGCTTGAAGGTTCAAATAATATTCTCCTTCTCACTACCGAGCGTTACCGCGAATACCCGATGTTGATTCAAGGCTATGGTGCCGGAGCCGAAGTTACGGCAGCCGGTGTCTTTGCAGACATCATGCGCGTGGCCAATGTGTAACGGCTGTGTTTGGTTCGGGCGATAAGGAGAAATCCTTTTCAATATTTTTGTCATCCGACTAAATTCCGTTGATTATGATAAACTATGAACGTTATGTCAATTTCTATACAGACTTCGCTTTTAAGAAGCTGTTTGGAACAGAGGCCAATAAAGAGTTGCTTATCAGCTTTTTGAATGCCTTGCTTCATGGGAAAGAAGAAATCCGTGATTTGACCTATTTGAATACGGAGCATCTGGGTGGTCAGGAATATGACCGCAAGGCTGTCTTTGATGTGTACTGTGAGACAGTTGACGGGTCCAAGATTTTGGTAGAAATGCAGAAGGCTGAACAGCAATACTTTAAAGATCGAAGCATTTTCTATTCCACTTTCCCTATTCGTGACCAAGCAGTCAAAGGGCACGAGTGGAATTATCAGCTGACAGCCGTTTATACGATTGGCATTCTCAACTTTTGTTTCGATGATACCAATCCCGATTACTTTCATCATGAAGTCAAGCTGCTTGACACTCAGACAAAGGAAGTGTTCTACGATAAACTGACGTATGTTTATCTCGAAATGCCCAAGTTTACCAAGCAAGAGCAGGAGTTGAATACGTTGTTCGACAAGTGGCTCTATGCCATCAAGAACCTTTCTCGTCTTATGGAACGTCCTGCCACGCTGCAAGAACAAGTTTTTACCCAATTGTTTCAAGCTGCAGAAATCGCTCAGTTCAATCCGCAGGAGCGCGTTGACTATGAAGCTTCCCTCAAGGTCTTTCGCGATATCTACAGTGTAGTAGAAACAGCCGAGATACGTGGACATGAGAAGGGCTATGCTGCAGGTATGGCTGCGGGTATAGAGCAAGGGTTAGAACAAGGACTAGAGCAAGGACTAGAGCAAGGCGAAAAAAAGATGGCTCTGCGCATGGCGAAGACTTTAAAAGAAGAAGGCTGGTCGCTCCATCGTATTGCCGCTTTGACAGGTTTGAGTGAGGAAGCATTACTGTCCTTATAATAACTTGCTGGATTCTTTGCTTTTCAAACCTCGTTTTGTTCAAATCTAAAATAAGGAGATATCTCCGACCTCATGGGAGGTTAGAGGTATCTCCTTTTCTCTTACGTAGGGCAACGTCAGTTGTCAGACAATCTGGCTGATGTTACCCCATGCGACATGGCGCGTTACACCGAAGCCGCTTCCGGACGAGCTTCAGTTACCAGTCCCCCTGTACCTTCACCTTCAGGGTTCGTGGTTCCCGGTTGCTTGTCGCCTTGTTCAGACGATTGATTTCCATCCGCATTAGGCTGATCGGGCTTGGCTCCAGGCTGCGGCAACTTACCTTCCGTACCCGTACCAGGCTTCTCTTCCGGTTGGGGTACGTTCGGTTGATTGTCTGATGAGTTGCCTCCAGTTTGCCCGTTGGGCTGATTGGTTTCGGGAGCAACATCCGTGGGTTGCTTGTTAGCCTCTTCCTTCTTCTTGGCCGCTTCACGTATAGCCAGTCTCAACTTCACCGTTTCCTTGAATTTGCGGATGGATGCATTCCACAGAGCAATCGCCTTCTCATACGAACCGCCCAGCATATTGGCACAACCTTCCATAATCTTCACGGCTTCATCATAGACATGATCCATCGTGCTGCGAGCCTTCTTTAAAGCTGCGGTTACCGTCTGGCTGTCATAGTCGCGGCACAACATCTTTTGATTTTCCACTTCCTCGTTAAGTGTCATCAGTCTGTTGTAGTAAACCATGGTACCCGTTTCCGTCAGCACCTGTTGCTCCTCTTCCTGAGAAAGGTCGTTGAGCAGATTTCGGATGATCGCAGTTAAGCCCTCCACACTGGTCTTCAAGTTCTTCTGATACGTATTAAAGTGTTTCAGTAGCACCTCCGTACGTTCGTAACCGTTCAGTTTAGCCATCCTTACACTCTTGATAGCTTGTCTCATACCCGAATAAGCGTGTGCTCGTTCTTGAGAAAGTTGGTGCAGTTTTCCCAGCGAGGGGTCAACCTTGCTTCGTATAAACCACTTCTCTTCTTCTGAAAATGCTTCAAGAAACTCCGTTTTCATGGTTGTGAACTTCACGTTTTCGGAAGACTCGATTCCCGAGATGATTTTTACGCATTCATGCATAAATTCATCGTGCAAGTCATTAGTAAGCGTAGACTTGCTGAACGCTTCAATAGAATATATCATAATATAAAATATAAGACTCCCTGTGATAGCGCAACTGCAGGGAGATTTTTTAAAGAGGTTATTAGTTGCGCCAGTTTAAGCTACCTGGTCCTTTGTAGTCGGTATTAAACGAATCAGGCTACATCATAGGATTTTTCCAGCTTTCTTTGATTTACCTTATGCCTTGTCCATCCTTTAAGCTGTTTGATGGAGAATAGATACTTGTTAGATTGAGGGTTTAGGTAGCACTTCCTGTAATGCAATTTCGATGGATAATTCTTTGTTGCTGCTGTAGCAATTGAACCTTTTGCTAGCGGATTTTCTGGTAGTTCATAGTGTGCGGACTTCTTGTCGAGCGTCTTTTTTAGCAGTCTGCAGTGTACGACTCCCTTGTCGAGCATCTTTTTGGGCCGTCCGCAGTGTGCGTCCCCCTTGTCGAGCGTCTTTTTTAGTAGTCCGCAGTGCGCAAACCCCTTGTCGAGCGTCTTTTTTGGTAGTCCGCAGTGCGTAAACCCCTTGTCGAGCGTCTTTTTTGGTAGTCCGCAGTGTGCAAACCCCTTGTCGAGCGTCTTTTGGGGTAGTTCGCACAGTTTAAACCCATAAAAAGTCCGCTTTTTCGATATGCTACATTGTGCAGAGCACAAATCGGCATCACTCAAAGGTTGGCCTTGCATTTTAAACCCATTTCAAAGATCGTTTTTGTTTCAGCATTCAGTTCGGAAGTTTCAATCATCCGTCTGAAAGTGAGACAAGAATCTGTAGAACTTTAGCGAAGGGAACAGAAAATCAATTTTACCAGTGGGGAGGTTGGTCCTGCGAGAAAAAAGTCCTGTCTTTTTATGGAAAACAGGAGGTTCTGCTGTTAAGTCCTCTGTTGGTATAATAAGGAAGTGTACCCTGACACCTTTACTCTAACCTTTTAAGGTCATTGCCGAACATCTTAACGATAGGTTCAAGCCAATCATCCTAAGTGAGTTCTCCCAAAGTCCCGGGTGGGGAAGTGGAGGCAGTGCAGGTAGGTTTTCAGTATCCGACGTTTGTAGGTAGGGAAGTGCATTTATCGAAAATGGCAAACAGCCTATTTCAGTCGGATCGCACAGCAAAGCAGCAGCTATCTGTGCGCAAAGAGAAGCGAAGACACGGAGCAAAATTTTTCACCTTTCCTTAAGTTTAGCACTCAAGGTAAAAATAGTTTTATAGCCACCGTACCTATGCGAACCATGTACTTTCCCTTTCAGTTGGTTTAGGAGATCTCAACTACCCCAACCGTCTGTTTAAGCACATTGGATTGCTTTCGTGTGGCAAATATACTAACATATTTCCGAGATAACCAAATTAAATAAGCGGAAAAAGAGTAAATCTTTTGTTTTTCGTTATGTACTGCTGTTTTTATCTTCGTATTCCTGCTTTACCTATCTAAATAAGATGTTTACTGTCATTATATTCAAATATATAGCCAATATTATTCACCTTCTATTTGTTATTTCCAAAGTGCGTTTGTTAGTATAGTAAAATAATTAATTGAGTAGCGAGTGTTTGGTATTTATTCCTCTTTTTATGAAAGAAGGAAAGATGGGGCAGAAGAATGAGGTGAAACCAATATTATTCTGTTACAAGTAATTTCTGTCTACTTGTTTTAAATGAAGAATGTGTATATTTGCAACGGAATTTATCTCCTATAGAATCATGTAGGAGAATCTATACTCTGTCTAGCTTCACGCCGAAGGGGTTGTGGAGGGACAGAACGACATATAATAAGGCGTTTACTTGACGCTTTGTTCTTGACGAATCGGAATCTAGCAAATTACCTGTTTGAAGTCTGGAACATTGCAGCGGTAGATGTCCATGGGTGTGATCAATAATGACAGCCCGAGGTGTGCCTTGCCAGCACGGATTGCGTTCTATGGTTTATGTCATAGGGTTGCAATTTTGTGTTAGGCAGAGGTACGCCTGTAGGTTCATTATATTCATATTCGGCGTGGGCTCTAACGTTGTCTGTTCAACTTCAAAGGCAGTGCTAGAGCCTCGATTCGTGGGACAGACGACAGGAAGTTCCCACGCTTTTTTTGTGCCGTAGATAATGATAATCCATGAACATTGGATCCTTGTAGGGAACGCAAGGAGGCATGAAAAAATATTGATGATGTTGATGGAGCATTCCTTGATAGCCAATTCAGGCATTCAAGTCTTAACCTTTCCTCTGACCATTGATTTACAGGGGAAATTTAAAATGTGGTATCATGAATGGTATGATGCCTCGAATGAGAGCTGGTACTTAGAGCCTGTATATGAGTTGCGTACAGATAATGATACTTTTTTCTATGAAAAGCAGAAACTTTATCATGGAGGTTACTTGGCTGACGATACTTTGGAGGTTCTTCCAGACGATTTAAAAGATGATGATATACATCCTTTGCGCATCGAAGATCAGAATTGTCCTGGCGTGAAGGGAGACATCTTTTCGATGACATTTCAAGACAAACACAATACGTTGTCAAGTTTTGAAAACGTTTGGCTTCCCATTCCTTATTTTCTCAAGCGCACAGTACGCACCTATCATTTTGGTCCTTTGAACTGGTCGCGTTTTCGTATGATACCAATGGACGAGAAGAATGGCAAGCGACAGTATCAAGTGTTGTTGGCTTTTGATACGCGTACGCAGTCGACTGAAAATGAATATAACGAAGCCCCCGTTTTTACAGATCAGTTCCGCCAAGAACTTGAATTTTCGCTTTGTAGCAATGAGTACCAGCAAATGGACTATTGTACGGCAGGTAAGAAGTGGAGTTATATTGAGGAGTATCTGTTTCATTTGGTCTATCCCAATTTGCAAAACGTTTCGCAGATTAAAGGAAGTCATGTGCGTCGTACGGGGTACCTTGCTTCATATATGTTTCTGCTAAATTACTTGGTGGCTCATCAATGTTTTCCAGCAATTAAGCTGTATCGTGATACAGACGTAGAAGTGCACGATGTTGACATGGTGATTGATATCGGTAATTCGCGTACGACAGCGTTGCTGATTGAAAACAATACGAACTTCAATCAGGTGCGTCCCTTGGAGCTGGTAAATTATACCGACCTGCTTGTTGAGGGAAAAAATGGATACTGTCTTAATAAGCATAACACTCCATTTGATATGCAGATGGCTTTCCGTCGCATCGATTGGGGTGGTTTTGGTACCAAGGATAGTAAGCAATTTGTCTATCCTAGTTTTGTACGACTGGGAGAAGAGGCTATAACGTTAATACACAAAGCTACCAATAAGCAAAATGGGGTAGAGACGCTGACTACGTACTCGAATCCGAAGCGTTACTTGTGGGATTGGCATCCCTCACGTGAGGAATGGCGCTTCTTGGTACTTGATGGTGAAAAGGGGGATTCCATCCTTAACTTACCAGGCGTTACCAACCTTTTGAGAAGCGACGGTAAGGTCGACCGAACGGGTAATGGAGGTACAACCTATTACTACTCCCGTCGTTCGTTGATGACATTCTGTTTTCTTGAAATGTTGGTACAGGCTCGTACCCAAATTAATAGCGAGGATTATCGTTCGAGCAAGACTGGCTTTGGTAATCATATGGTGCCGCGTAAGATAAAGCGTATCATTGTGACTTGTCCTACGGCGATGTCAAAGGAAGAGCGTGAAGCTTTGTCGCAATGTGCGAAGGATGCTGTCTTCTTGTTTGAGAATGCAGGAGTCGATAACGCAAAGAAGGAAGGTTCACTTAGCCTATCCATAGAGGTGGTTCCTTCTTATCGTCCGATGGATGATGAGTCTTCGTGGTATTATGATGAAGCGACTTGTTCGCAGTTGGTATATATGTATGGCGAGGTAGGTCATAAGTATAAAGGTTGTTGCAGTGAATTCTTCCAACTCTATGGTAAGCAGTCGGAGGGCGAAACGCAACCTTCTATCATGATCGGTACGTTGGATATTGGTGCGGGTACGTCTGATTTGATGATTAGCAAGTATAGCTACGAAACTCAAGATGTGACGACCATTACGCCTGCGCCGCAATTCTACGACAGTTTTTACTTTGCTGGCGATGATATGCTTTATGCGTTGGTCAAGAACTTGATGTTGCTTGACGAGCAGGGTGCTTTCCGTCAATACTTGAAGAATCTCAGTTCGCGTGACTATCGTCAGGCGATGAAGAATTTCTTTGGTAAGGATCATAGCATGCAGACGGCTGACGACCGCACATTGCGCAAGAATTTTAATGTGCAGTACTCCATACCGCTTATGTCTTATTTCCTTCAGTTGTTGAGTGATGGTAAAAAGGAAGCGACGATCAAGTATGCAGATGTATTTGCTAATTCGCCGGTCAATCCGAGTGTGATTACAGAGTTTAAGGAACGCACAACGATTGATATTACTCAGTTGATATGGCACTTTGATTATGAAAAGGTAGCGACCATCGTTCGCAAGGAATTTGAGCCATTGCTTAAGAAGGTGGCCACCATTATGTATGCCTATGATTGTGACATCGTGTTGCTGTCTGGTCGTCCAGCCTCGTTGACGCCAATACGTGAGCTTTTCTTGAAATACTATTCCGTATCGCCCAACCGATTGATTGTGCTCAATGATTATTACGTTGGTGACTGGTATCCTTTCAGTGAAAATACAGGTTACATTAAGAATCCGAAGACGATTGTGGCTATGGGTGGTGTAATTGCCCATTATGCAGCAGAGTTGTCTAATCTCAATAAATTTATTATTGACCTCAGTCTGTTAAAGCGAGATCTCAAGTCGACGGTCAACTACATCGAGTCTTCGCGTGAAGGAAAGACGATAGAATACCTCTTGACTCCCGATAAACAGCGTGGAGAGTTGGCTATTAGCAGTTTGCCCGAAACGCTTCGGGTACGTCAGCTACCGATAGACTCTTATCCCAGTCGTCCGCTTTATCGCATCGATTTCAATCGTTATAAGTTGGCTGACAAGATGCGTAAACGTGCTTTTATGTCGGGTGAGACTAATGCAACAGAGGCCAAAATTATGGGTGACGTCAAAGATCAGATTGATGCGCTGAAGAAGCGAATGCCCTTTAAACTTGTGCTTGAGCGCGATGACGATAATCCCGAGCAATTGAACATTGTCGAGATTACTGACCGTGAGGGAAATGAAGTGACAGAGAGTTTCCTAGAGGTACATATTCAGAGTCTCGGTGTAGAAGAGCAGTATTGGCTCGAGTCTGGCGCATTTGATTTTTAATCACTTCAAACGAAGAAGGTATGTTATCAGATATACAACAGCATATCCAACTTGTCGAGGATTCTATTGCATGGGCTTCGAAGTATGGAAAGGAAGCATTCCCTTACAATGTGTTTAAGGACTATCGTCGCCATTTGCGCCGTATCTATCAAGCATTGGAAGAGAACTGTTCGGCAGCAGCCTATGGTGAAAGTCAGGTAGGCAAATCTTATTTGATGAGTAGTTTGCTCTCTTCTCCTGACCGTCCTTTTGTGATTACACACGATGATAAGGAGTACAGTTTCATTGATGCCATTAACCCCAGTGGCGGTAACAACTCACAAACCGAGTCAACGGGTGTCATCACTCGATTTACGTTACAGAGAGGACCTAAGGAGTTGCGTCATCTTGTTAAGGTGCGTAATCTTACGATTGTAGACATCGTACTGATGTTGACTGATTCTTATTACAACGATGTGAAAATCAACCCTGACCATGTGATGCGTTATGATCAGATTAACGCTGAATTGGAGAAAATGTCTTCACTTTGGAATCATCAACAACAGCACAATAACGAATTGTGTGAGGACGATATACGTGACATCTTTGACTATGTGCGTGAGACCATCGGTAATGCTGCGGCCGCAGTGTCTCAGTCGCGCTTCTGTAAGGTCGTGGCTCCTGTCATTCAGTATGTTTCTTATGACAAATGGGTTGACGTATTTAGTCTCTTGTGGAATCGTAACGAGGAGGTGTCTCACCTCTTCTCTGTATTGATTGCTGAATACAAGAAACTGAATTTCCAGACAGTCATTTATGTACCCTTTGAGGCAATTATGCGTGATAAGGGTACCCTGCTCAAAATCGAGTGGCTTGACACCGTTTGTGGAGTAGCAATTGATACGGGGAGTGACGAGGTGACAACCGATGTATATAATAACAGCGGTCAGTTGTTGGCTCGTGATTTTCCGAAGGGAAGTTTGTCAGCGTTGATTGCCGAGTTGACGCTCGAAGTTCCTGAGGAGTTGGCCAGTGAGCGTAGCTTCTTGCGCAAATTAGACCTTCTGGACTTCCCTGGAGCCCGTTCACGTGAAAAGTATAAGGAAGACGAATTGAAGTCTGTTTTGCCCAAGATTCTTCGTCGTGGTAAAGTGGCTTACCTCTTCAATAAGTACTCGCGTTCGCTGCGTATCAGTAGCGTACTGTTCTGCCATCACAATAATCAGAAGGCAGAAGCCACGATGGGTGAATCCATCAACGACTGGATTGAGCAAAACATAGGTAAGACTCCCGAGGAACGTGCCCAGATGTTACGTAACACGCAGGGGGTCGCTCCGTTGTTTATGATTGCAACCAAGTTTAATATCGACTTGGAGCGAACAAAGAATGACCAACGCGATGCACCTGAAAAACTGGCTGATCACTGGAGTCGTTTTAATACCGTATTGCCTGAAATTATCAAGCCTTACTCTTGGCTGGACGAGTGGGTGGTAAAAAGCGGAGAATTCCGTTCGGCTGCTTTCCAGAATATCTATCCCTTGCGTGACTTCTATTGGTCGGGTAAGAATCAGGTGTTTGACGGATATAGTGATGGCGTAGTAAAGTCTCCAGAAACGGGAGAACATCATTTTGCGGATTATCCTGATTACTTTTCTCGGTTGAAGGAGAGCTTCTTGAGAAACGAGTTCGTGCAGAAGCATTTTGCCAATCCTGAAGTTTCGTGGGAAGAGGTCGCAACTCCCAATAATGACGGGTCGAAGGCCATCATTCGTCAGCTGGATAAGATAGCTGGTGTGCTTGATGAGGCGCGTCGGAAGCGTTATCACAATCAACTCACTCAGTTGAAGAAGGATATGTATCGTTCGTTGACTGCCTATTATGAACCGGAAGACAAAGAGGAAAAGAATCGGAAGGTGCGCCAGTTGGCAGGCGAGTTGCATCGTACGTTGACTTGGTCGGTAGGTGAGAAACCGGAAGTGTTTGGTCGTATCATTGATACGCTCATGGTACCTGTCGGCGATTTGCGTGACATTGCCTATGATATAATTGTCTGTCGATCGGAAACACCGCAAGACTTTTCACAGGTGCACTTCATTCGGAAGATGGCAGGGATTAACCTTGCAGACTCCAGAGAAGTAAATATCGGGAAACTTTGTACGTCACAATTCTGTGACGAGAAGGAACTGGATAAGATTCTGCGAGAGCGGGGTACGTCGATTGAGGCTGTCCTGTCGAATGACACCGAGGTACTAACCACGGTAGCTGATGTCGTGACGAAGCACATCATGGACTATTGGAATGACTACGTTAACAGTAGAGTGAAGGTGTTGGAAACCATCCTACCGTATGCCGAGGAGGTGGTATTTATGCTTACAGCTTTGCTTAAGAAACTCAATGTAAAGAAGGTGCTCTCTGAGCGAATCGATTACTATTCTAAAGTATTTCAAGAGAACGAGTTACCCAACGCTATTGCCGACTTCTCGGCACTGACGCTCAATAATTTCGTGGGATCGGTAGGCCGTGACTATATGCAAGACGACATGGTGGAAGCTATACGGCTGAAGGCAGAGAAATGTCAGGTACCTGTTAACCTTTCCTCGTCTGTTTGGAATAATGATAGACAGGTTCGTCCGCTGAAGGATACATTAAATGCGTTGGATGAGGCTACTCGCATTGACGAGGTGAGTAGTAATTCTCTCATGAAACTTCCCTTGTGGGCAAACTTCCAGCGATGGGAAAATCGGATGCTGATAGGTTTGCTCTTTGCGAGTGATATTTCGCAAGTAGACCCCGAGGCTAATGAACGCATGCGTTGCTTGTTGGAACAGTGTAATTCTCTTTATAAAGAATAAAACTCATGGGTGAATATACCTATAAAAGAAAGCGTTGTCTCTGTTATACCAATCCCAGTGATTTTACCGACATTCAAGGTGTCGGTAAGGATCCTGCTTATCTGCGTTATAACAGTGTGCAGAGCGTTGTCAATCGACTGGTGGCTCCGGCCTATCACCACTTCTTGGCAGCTTCGGATTATCAAAGTATGGAAGACCGTATTTATTGGCATGTCGATGAGTGGAAGGAACGCCCTGTTAGACTGGTCGAACTTACGGGAGCCGAACGTGATCGCTACGAGGATATCAAGAAGGAAACTGTCAATGCTTACCTTCAGGCAGTAGATAAGGCTGAAGGGGACGACTTGACCATTCTCATAGCAGTCTTGAAATATCGGCCTGATGATTTTATCTATTGTGCCGATGGTAAGGTGTGGCTGGTAGCGTGGGGGATGACGCTCGATCAGCATAAGCATAAAGTAAGTGGTCAGGTTATCCATGAAGTGGAAATCATCAACAAGTGGACGCTTACCTTTAACCCTGGTCCACATGGTAAACTGGCCAATGCGATAGATCGAGTGAGTAAACGCGAAGAGGGGTATGTTGTCAAGGAGACCGACTTGCCTTTGATCGTAGCCAACGAAGGGTGGGCCTTCGATGGTTGGGAACCTATTCCTGTTGGTGTAAAACTGATGGCCGATCAGACCTTTGTGGCGCGTTATCTGAAGATGAAAGTTGAGCCTGAGTCCGAACCAGAGCCAGTGTCTTATGATGATGACGAGGAAGAAGAAATGCTGACTTGTCGGTTTGAAGCGGGTGAGCACGGTACGTTGCAAGGCCAATCCGAGGTGTACAAGTGGCCTAACGAACAGTTGAGTTACGACGAGATACCTACTATTGAACCTGAAGCAGGTTATCGATTTGTGGGTTGGGACATTCCTACTTTAAATAGTCTTACGCAGGATGTGGTCTTTACCGCCCTGTATAAGCGTGTCCCTTGGTACAAACGTCTGTGGGCATGGATAACGGGCAAAGGTTGCCTAAAGTGGCTCATGTGGTTTTTGCTTCTTTTGCTCTTCCTTTGGTTGCTCAGCTTCTTAGTGGATTCGTGTCGAAGTTGTACGAACCGTTCGGTGAATGGGGTCGTCCCAAGTGATACCATTACCAACGCGAAGGGCAAACGGGTGGATGATAATGGATTTGCGCATCCGGTAACGGGCAACGATGGAGAGTTGCCTGCCGATGGGGCTGTTGTGGCTCCTGTATTGGGCGAAGGAGGTACCGAACTGCCCATCGTTCAGCAACCTGGTATGCCTTCGATCATAGCCAATCGCTTGATGCTCTTTATGGAAGACAGTTCGGGCGATTTAGAGGGGTTGGCGCGTGACTTCAAGAAGGCTTACCCCGACGATAAGTATGCCATCATTGGTTACGATAAGGAAGTAAAGATGCTGGTGCTTCGTGTGCCTGAAGGTGAACGTGCTCAGTTGCGTCAGTCGCTTAATAACCAGTTGCCCAATCATCGCTTCTTTGTGTTTGACGAAGAGGTGTATAGTACAAGTGCTCTCAAGAACTCAACTTCTAACTTGGAACGTGGCTGGCATTTAAGTGCCATCCGATTGAGTCGGGGTTGGCGCATCACGCGTGGTTCGGCTGATGTGAAGGTCGCTATAGTCGATGATGGTATCGATGCAGCTCACCCGATGTTTGCCAATCGCATTGTTGAGGCGTATAATGTTTTCAGGCAAGACAATCAGTTGAGCCTGGGCGAAGGACATGGTACGCATACAGCCGCTTTGGCGGTGGGCAGCGAAGAATTCTTCCGCAAAGGAGCTGCGGGTGTGGCACCACAGTGTCAACTGATGCCTGTTCAGGTGTTTGATAACAATTATTGCCCACTTTCAGCACTTGTAGCAGGCGTGATGTATGCTATCCATCATGATGCAGATGTGATTAATATGTCAGTCGGACCAAGCTTTAAGGGGCTGAATCAGTTGCCAGTAGAGCAACAGCAGCAAATAGCTCGTGACCAGTTTCACAATCAGGCGCGTTTGTGGAAACGTATATGTGAACTTGCACTCGCGAAGCAGTCGATACTGGTAATAGCTGCAGGCAACGATGACGTATTGGCAAGTATTCCGCCTGCCAACCGTGCGGAAGCCGCCATCGTGGTTACTTCGGTCGATGAGAAATGTTGTCCGACCAATTTTACTAATTATGGTCCTTGTTCGGACATCTCAGCTCCAGGAACGGGTATTTACAGTGCCTTCCCACGCAGTAGTTTCTCGTCGCAGGATGGTACCAGTATGTCTGCTCCGATTGTGGCAGGCGTGGTGGCCTTGATGAAGTCGCTCAAGAAGGATTTGACGGCTGAGCAGGCGCGTAATGTGCTGTACCGTACTGGAGCTGATGTGTATGGCTACATACCGCCGATGGTGCAAGTAGACAAGGCACTTGAGTCCGTACAGCGCGGCGACTTTAGTAAGCCCAAGGTGCGTGAGATTCGTCCTGTACCAGGTTTCGTTCCCGGTGAGGGTTCTGCTTCAGGGGCAGTACCTCCAGAAACAGTATGGGGCGATGATCCCAGTGGAGGTATCGCTACACCTGGTGGTGCAGGTACGTCTGGACAAGGTGATTCTACGGAAGGTAGCAATTCCGACCTCCCTTCTGACTCCTCCTCTCCTCTTCCTTCGTCTGGTTCAGACGAAGCTGGAGAAGGTGCTAATGACGAACAGCGAAAACCGAACGACTCTTCTAAAGAATCCGATTATGATGCGATTCGTCGTAAGATCAAGGAGTATAAACAAAAGATAGCTGAATTAGAAAAGTTATTGCCCCAGTCGTAAGGTACGGGGAAATTTATATTTGAACAACAATGAATGAACAGCTAAAATTTTCATGGGGACATATCATAGCCTTTGTCGCCATTATTCTTATCAGTTACGTGACCTTTGTGGGAGACACTTATCTAACTGATGGAGATTTCTCACATGCGACCATGGTAATGGTCGGTGTGGATTTGTTGCTGTTACTTTGGTGCTTAACAGCCCAGTACGCAAAGGCCACTACACGTCATTTCGCTCGTTGGATTCGGGTGGAACGTTTTTTTGTGTTTACAGCACCTTTGGTATTTATCTTTCTTACGATGACAACTTATTCGCACTTTTGGACGGTGCATAGTAAAGATGAAGCCATTGTAAAGGAATTTACTGAAGCCATCAACGCTTCGCGTCAGATGTTTACTGACTACGACGTTTACGCAGAAGCACGCATGGATGATTATCAAGATGAATTGCAAAAGGCATTCCCCAATCCTGATCAACTTCATATTCGTGAAGCTCATGCAAAAGTTCTAGAACTTCAACTTTGTTCGCAAAACTATGACTCTCTACGTACGGTAGCTCTTGAGTGGATTGATAAAGCCAATCAGGGTGCAAGTACTTGGAATGTTTTCCTGTTGGCCAATAAGGAGGAAATTAAGGACGCTGTGCGTTCTTGGAACCAACAATTGACTCAATTCTCTACAGCACAGTTAGAGTATGAAGCAACCGATAGCGAGTTCAAAACATTCATGGAAAGTTCTGTAAGTCTAAGCAAGGTGGAACAAGGGTTGGAAGCCTTGTCGGCTAAGTATACCACGACCGATTTTCCCAATATCCCAGCCATCCTGTCTGCCATGCTTTTGTTTGTTTCACTCTGTCTACCATATTTGTTGCAGGAACGCCATACGAAGAGTATGTACAGCCTGCTAGGCAAGAAACGGCAGACTAGTTACAATAACAACTATTCTGATACGGACAATTTTACATCTTCGTCATCGGCTTCATCTTCATCTTCTGTTGTTTCTTCTGATGACACTGATGTCTTTACAATCTAATATAATAATCACTATGGATAAAAAAGAAATTCTCAAAAACGTTCAAAGTTACAGCGCAGACCAGCTGTCTGAATGGATTCGCCAGAATGTGGTTACGCTGGACGAACTACGTGCAACGGGTATGTTGCTAAAGATTACGGAACGCCGCATCACGGGCATCTTGGATAAATCTCCTGAAAGTTCAGTGGATGCTTTCAACAGGGGAAAGGAACAACCGAGTAGTGTCACCTCCAGTGTTTACCTGTCAGAAGACGATGAAGAAGATACGTACGCGTATGACGGGGAGGATTACAACAGCAACTCATCCTCCGTCTCAAATGCTTCAGCAGCCTCTACGTTGAGCGACTCAGATAATTCGTCTGCAGTTTCTACGCCCATCTCTAACCGAGGGGGCATGTTCAATCGTCCGTTTTCGTTGAAAGGACGCATACGACGTAGTGAATATGGTTTGTCGGTGATTCTTTATTCTGTCTTAGCGGTGATTTTACAAACAATTATGGCTGCTATAGTTTCCAGTACCCCTAGCGATAAGAGTGCTGCTCCAGTTTTGATTTTGGTTTTATTGCTTCCGTATATTATGCTTTGGTGGTTCATGGTAGCGCAAGGTGCTAAGCGTTGTCACGATATGGGGCATTCTGGCTGGTATCAACTCATTCCTTTCTATGGACTTCTTATGCTTTTCATGAATGGAGATAAAGGGACAAATGAATATGGTGACAATCCGAAAGGAGAATAGTTTGAATAATTAGGAGTAAACTAATGGCTACGAAATACGATATTTTAGATAATGTATCTGCTTATTCAGCAACCGATTTGGTTGGATTTATCCGAAGCGGAATGGTAACCTGGGAGGAACTCTGTAACGAAACGGACGGACAATTCTCAGTGAAGCAGCGCAAGGCGGTTGAAAGACTATTAGAAGAGCACAAAGAGAAACAATATACCCAGGTACGAATGGAAGAACCTTCCTTTCAACCGCAAGTAAACCCCGACTTGGAATGGGGACAGGTAGATAAAAATGACTTGGAGGCTCTCCAAGCGTTTAAAAAGCTACATCCAGAAAGCCCGCACTGTCGTGAGGCGAACAAGCTGATTAATGCTTTGATGCGTGAGCAATTCAGCACGTTCAATTTAGATGACGTAATGAGGGAAATTCACAACAAAAAGGCTAGTAAGGACAAATCCAAGACTCAAGTTGTATGGAAGTACCTGTCAGACTTGTATGACAGGGGACGGATCAAGACCGAAGATATTTTGATGATGATCCGCACGGACTATAATATATTAAAGGTTACTGTTATCAAGGATTTACTGAATGAGGGCATTTTGAGTTTGAACGACTTGAGTAATCTAGGCATCAAGTCAGATTTTCTGAAGGCACTGCTTGACAATCTGAAGGGACAGCAGTTCGGAATGAGTGATAGACTCGAACGTATCAGTCACACCTCTACCGAGGTGTATTTTTGGGGTATTCCTTCTTCAGGAAAGACCTGTGCGTTGGGAGCTATACTTAGCGTTGCACGTCATGGTAGTGTCGCAAAGAGCATGGCGATGAATCCCTGTCAGGGTCATGGCTACATGAATCGTTTGTCTACAATCTTTAAGCAGGACAAGACGGTAGGCGTGCTACCTGAGTCAACCGACATCTTCGCAACTAACGAAATGAGTTTTGATTTGGAAGATAGTCAGTCACTTATGCATCCTCTGACTTGTGTCGATTTGGCTGGTGAGTTGGTACGTTGTATGTATAAGTGCAACGCTGGTGAAGGTATGGAAGAGCGCGAAGAATTGGCTTTGGAAACATTGACTCGTGTCTTAGTGTCTAACCGTACCACCAATCGCAAAATTCACTTCTTCGTCATAGAATACGGCGGTCATGACCGTTTGTATGATGGCTTGTCGCAGGATGTATATCTGGAAGGAGTACTCAACTATATCAAACAACTCGGAGTGTTCAAGGATGATACCGATGCCATCTACGTGATGCTGACCAAGGTCGACAAGGCACGTGCGGAAGGCGGTAGCCTGCAGGCTGTATTGCAACAATACTTGACAGAGCGTTATCAAGGTTTTATAAACGGACTCAAGAAAATCTGCAAAGACTATGAAATCAACAATGGCAAGGTAGAGGTTGTTCCTTTTTCTTTAGGCGAAGTGTGCTTCCAAGATTATTGCTTGTTTGATGCCTCTCATGCTCAAAAGGTGGTGAGCATCCTGCTCAATCGCTCGAAGGGATTACGAGGTGGTCGTATTGGTGGATTCTTGAATAAATTGAGAAAGTAAAATGACAGTACAATTACGTAAAATGGGCTTTGCCCGAAAAATAGTAAGCGAAGGTTCGCAACCAGCAGAAACCTTCAATGCTGATGGGGTATGGGATAAAAAAGTAGGTGACCTTCGGAGTTATCTACAGTTGCTTAATATGGGTGAAAACCCACGTGAGCGTGTAGCTACCTTCATCTCTTACGATGAAGGCGGTCTCTTTATTACGCTTGTCACTCTCGTTGACGGAAGACCGGGTGACCACCTCAGTGGTTGGATTTACATTCCGCGAATACTTAATGTACCAGTTGACAAAATCATGGCTGCACATCAATTGGTCAAGGATTGGTTACAAGAAAAGGTTTCTAACAAGGAGCTAGAACAATTCTTCAATGAAGATTATCTACTCCGTGAACTCCCCGAAATGTACAAGGCTTCTAAGAAAGGATTTCAGAAATGGGGATTCTTTGACCTAAATCAGTCGAGGTACTCCTTGACTGACTTCTTTGAGTATGCTTATCAAGTCGAGTTTACCCGCTTCGAGGCTGTTTACATTCAGGAGAAGGGTTCTGGAATTAGAATAAGAGATGATAAGCGTTTCGAAGACTTGACGCAAATGAAGTTGCGTAAGTCGGTCTTGATTTGCCCTCCTGCGGAAGAAGAATGCAAGCGGTGGACTAATGTGGGTGCACAGCTGTTTTTAAATGGTAAGCCGTTTACCAAGAAAGCCCGAATGAAGGAAGGCGCTTCTCTTCATATGGAATTGCAACGTGCAGGATTTGAAACCATCAGTGCGGAAGAGCAAAAGCTCACATTGGAGCATGATGGTAAGCCTTTTGTATTTCCTAAGAAGGATCTCAAATGGATGAAGCGAATCTGTTCTAGTGACTTTGATATCCGCAATGAAAATGAGGAACAATTAAACAATCGTGCTGAAATAAAAATTAACGGTCAGCTGCTTCCTCGTGATGGGGCTATCTTTTCAGAGGATGTATGGAATGAATGTAAGGCAACTATTAAATGTCGCAATTACCAAATAATAGAAAATCAAGAATTCAAATTGTCTAAGGGTAAGAATAAAACAACGATGCATCGTCTGCCGATTGATTACACGGTAGAGATGGTCAATGGCAAAGTAGCCAAGATGACTCTGGAGTCTAAAGATCTTCCAGAAGACAAAATTTCTCCGTTAAAGGGTTACAAACTTGAAAGTGGAAATCATCTTCGTTTCAAATCTGATGTGTGGAAGCAGCGTCTCATCGGATTTGTGGTGGCTATTGCCCTCTACTTAGTCGTTGCAGCATGTATGGCATTGTACGCATGGTTTACGACCCGTGAATTCAGTCTGAAATCAAATTGCCCCTTTGTTGAGGTTACCGAGGTAAAAAAGAATACGACTAAAACAAGTATAGTTTCCTTTGATGAGGGACAAAATGAGTGTTCTACAGCAGCAATAGACTACTTGGATAAGAAGGAAATTTGGCATCGTGACACCCTTGAAGGTTTCGAAGAAACGAAAGGACTGTTCGATGCACTCAATACGTATGACTATCAAAAGTTGACGGAACTGAATACAAAGTTGGCTGTTTCATGTAACTATAAAAACCTTATGGATACTGTAATTATATGCAAGGAGTTTATGAATATGAAAAAAGGTAGTAAGTATCTATCTTCGGAAGATAGTACAATAACTTGGAGAAAATATGCAGAGAAGCTGAGTCAAGGTAAGGATGATCTTGATAACAAGGCGGCAAGGCGGATTGAAGACGATAATGTGTCTAACTCAAAGCAAAAATCGTCCGTGAACCAGTCTGCAAAAACCCAACCTTCCTCTTCGAATAAAAACTCTAAGCTTAAACCAGAAGACTCAAAAAAGGGAGCTGAATCAACAAAGAAAAAAGATGATTCTAAAAAGACTCCATCTGCAAATACACAAATATCTCCGAAAAAAAGATCTTCAGAGACTGTTGATGATATTAGAAGTAAAGAATAGAACTTCTGTTTGAAATATTAAGTATGAGTACATTCAATAAAATAGCTCTGCTCATTGTTTCAATTGTTATTGCAGTGGGCGGCGTTTTGATTTTTGCCAAGACGCGAGTGGAACCTCCTAAAGCGTTGAAGCCCGTTGATCAATATGCAATGGACTTGCAGAATGAGGTAAACAAACTAAGTACATTCCGCAATGATATTCGAAAGGCGGATTCACTATTCCTCTTAACAAAAAAGAAGATAGAAGTATATGCTACTGAAAAAAAGATTGACGCCCAAGAGAAGGATACTTATGACAAACAAATGTTGGAGGCCTTTGTGCCTGTCCTCATTCAGTATTCGTATGGTATATTTAGTCAAAGTACGTGGTATGAAGGCGACCTTTCTTATATCAAGGAAAGAATTACGATTGTAAGATCATCACCAGTAGTCTTTGCCAATATGTCGAATCAGTATAAGGCAGACATAAATGAGTTAGGAAAAGTGCTCAGCCGTTATCGTGATGCCCGCAGGGTAAGTATGCATCGCTCGTATCATGGTATTGCTTCAGCGCAAAAGTCCATCTCTTTGGCAAAAGAATACGCGAATGATCGTTGGCTTAGAAATTGTACTGGTCTGGTTAATGATTTAAATCAAGTACGTCCGTCTATCGGGCAATCGCATTATTATTATGTACAGAGTCAGGTAAATAAATTAGCTGATTATCGCAGCTACTCCTGGTCTTATTTTGACAACACCTTGGTTCAGCATGTGTCTGACCAAATAGATGTCTACAAGAATAATGCACGTAAACTTTATGGAAGCAATTATGATGTAGATCAGCTGTTGTCTGAGGCTAGATACTATTACCAGCAAGCCAAAAGCTACCATGAATGGGTTTCTGATTAAATAGTTGTACTTCTAACGCAAACGTCCCAACCACGAAGCCGAAAGGCTGTGGTTGGGACGTTTCTGTTTGTAATATGTTTTCCTTCTGAACTTATGTGCTTATGCTCGTTGCGTTTAGCAGAGGAAGAGGATGATGGCTTGGGCAACCAAGATGCGGAGGAACATGGCCAAGGGGTAGACGGTAGAGTAGCCTACAGAAGCGGCATCGTTGTTGGCAGTCTGGTTGGCATAGCCGAGTGCAGGGGGATCGGTCGTAGAACCAGCAATGACACCCATGAGGGTGAAATAGTTGAACTTGAATTTCACGCGGCCAATGGTGCCCATGATGAGCAAGGGGATGACGGTGATGAGGAAACCTACCCATACGTAGGTGATACCGTCACCTTCGACTACGGTGGTCCAGAAGTTAGAACCGGCCTTGATACCTACGGAAGCCAGGAAGAGAATCAAACCAATCTCACGGAGGAGAAGGTTGGCTGACGTCGTGGTGTAGGTAACGAGGTGGAATTTGTAGCCGTAGCAGCCTGCCAAGATGGCGATGATCAGCGGACCACCAGCGAGACCAAGTTTCAACGGAGTAGCCATGCCCGGGAACTGGAAGGGAATGCTACCGAAGATGATTCCGACGAGGATTCCGAGGAAAATAGCACCCACGTTGGGGTGGTCGAGACGCTTGATGGAGTTACCCAAGATGCGTTCTACACGGGTTACACAGTCTTCGGGACCAACCACCATCAGGCGGTCGCCAATTTGGATGCGGAGTGAACGGTCGGCGAAGAGATCCATGCCTGTACGGGTGATACGGGTCACGTTGACACCGTGGAGTGAACGGAAGTGCATCTGTCCGAAGGTCTTGCCGTTTACTTCAGGCTGGGTTACGAGGATACGCTTGGAGATAATGGGTGACTTTTCAGCCTGCCAGTCTACGGTGATTTCACTACCGATGAAGGCGATGATGGCATCTACATCGTCAGAGGCGCAGACTGCGTTCATTTCGTCACCTAAGGAGATGATGGTGTCCTTGTCGGGTGAGAAGATGTCATCACCATGCTTGTAGTGGGTACAAACAAAGGTGCGGCCGATGAACTGCGTGAGCTGTTCGAATGTCTTGCCTTCTAAAGCCTGATTTTCTACACGTACAGAGAAGTGATGGGGCTTGGCGTGGGGGTCATCTTCCTGGCTGAGGCGGATTTGCTCTTCTTCCTTTTCCAACTTAATGCGGAGGAAGTAGCGGATGGCAATCATCGCGCCGATGATGCCAACTACGCCGAGCGGATAAGCGCAGGCATAACCTGAGGCAATGTTTTGACCGTGCATGTCAATGCCCATGGTGTTGATAGCTTCCTGTGCCGCACCGAGACCCGGCGTGTTTGTCACGGCACCGTAGAGTACACCGACTGCCATCGGCAGGGAAGTGGGGTCTGAGGTGTCGAAGACCAGGAAGTACAGACCGAGCATCGTCAGAACGTTGAGCAACACGATACCTACGGTAATCATGTTCATCTGCAGACCGCCCTTCTTAAATGACTGGAAGAAGCCAGGGCCGACTTGCAGACCGATGCAGTAAACAAAGAGTATCAAACCAAAGTCCTGAATGAAGGTCAGCACGTTGGCCGGACACGCAAAACCGCCGTTGGGGTCGTGAATACCCAGCGCATTGTAGATATGACCAACTACAATACCGGCGAACAACACGAAGGTAACACCCAGGGAAATACTGCCAATCTTAATCTTGCCCAGCACTACGCCGACGGCAATGACTAAAGAGTAGAGTACGACAATGTGTGCTACGGAATCGGTTGTGGTAAATAATGATTGAAACCAATCCATAGAGTTAATTATGTAATTAGAGAATGAATATTCCTGCGGAAGGAGAAGGCGGCATCCATGAACGGCTTGCGGGCCAGTAGGGAGGAGGGTTAGAAGAGGATCAACTTCGTTTTCTTCTCTTTCATCAATCCATGGATTAGCCTTTGGCATTACATAAAAGAAAGGAACACGCAAGCAAACTAAAAAGTGGTTTACGACGCGTTCCTTTCTTAACTGCCTGCAAAATTAAGAAGAAAAAACCGAATAGATGGGTTTGCTCTGATTTTGTGGGTAACTTTGCTGCGCTGAAGCCTTTGGCTTGTAGGCAGATGGAGTGGGGGAGTCGTGTGGTTGATAAAGTGAAATCAATTTGGCACGCAGCTATTTTCGACTCTTTCATTTACTGCTATTTAGCTTCTCAACGAATATCATCTATTTTTCCCCATGAAGTATTTTGAATTTACGTTTACCACTCGTCCTGCCACCGAAGCGGTGCAGGATGTACTCTCTGCGGTCCTGGCTGAAATTGGGTTTGACAGTTTTGTGCATACCGATGAGTTAGATCGTCCGGCAGAGGCGCATTGTGAGAATCCCGAACAGCCTCGATTTGCGGAAAAGGATGAGGTGGACCATTTTCAGTGTTACATTCAGCAGAGTCTGTACGACGAAGCAGCCTTACGTGAGGCCTTGGAGGCTTTCCCCTTGCCCGGTGTAGAAATCAGTTATGAAATGGTGGAGGCTGAAGATAAGGACTGGAATGAAGAGTGGGAGAAGAATTATTTCAAACCGCTTGTTGTAGACGGTCGTTGCGTGATAGCCAGCACCTTCCACGAAGATGTACCCGAAGCGGAATATCGCATTACCATCAATCCGCAGATGTCCTTTGGTACAGGACACCATGCTACGACCTCGCAGATGATCAGCCGTTTGCTGACCGACGATCTTACGGGCAAAGAGGTGCTCGATATGGGCTGCGGTACCAGTATTCTCGCCATTCTGGCTCGTATGCGCGGTGCGGCTCATTGCTTGGGTATTGATGTGGATGAATGGTGTGTAAAGAATTCACGTGAGAATATCCAGCTCAATCACCTGGACGGTATTGACGTGGAGTTAGGCAATGCGGAGTTGTTGGTTGACAAAGGGCCTTTCGACTTGGTTATTGCAAACATCAATCTCGGTATTTTGATTAACGACTTGAAGCATTATGTAGCTTGCATGAAGCCGGGTGCTTTTATTTATATGAGTGGTTTTTACGATACCGACGTTCCGCAATTGCTTGCCGAAGCTGAGGCACAAGGCTTGCAATTGGTCGATGAACGAGTGCTCGACGGTTGGGCATGTATCAAGTTACAGAAGCCATAATACATTGGCTGGCTTTTTAGAAATAGAACGGGCTGAAGGCATGGTGCTTTCAGCCCGTTTTTGTTGCAGAACGGTGTGCGTAGATGTATATTCAATTGCATAAAACAGAATAATTCGGTTTTTGAGTGCATTTTATTGGTATATATCGAATCTGATTCGCATAATATTCGTACGTTTGCAGCCATAAACAAATGATTCCGTCAAGTTCTGAGGCTGCTGAACACTTGCTGATAGGGGCTTGGTGAGGAATTGCACCTTTTAAGAATATAAACACGAGTCTATGAGTAATCGAATGCAACGTTTGGAGGTGTTGCGTGTCCTGTTGTTGAGTAATGAAATGGGTAGTCACGAGGAAATACTCCAGGAGTTGGCACGCAACGGCTGCGTGGTGACGCAGGCCACGTTATCACGCGATTTGAATAAGCTGCATGCTGCAAAAGTTTTGAATGGTCGAGGCGGCTATCGTTACGTTTTGCCCGAAAATCCATTGTACCGACGGACGATTCGTCCCGAAGTGGTGCCGCAATACTTGCGCAATACGGGTTTTACCTCGATTTCCTTCTCGGGTAACCTGGCAATCTTGCATACGCGTCCTGGTTATGCTGCCGGACTGGCTTCCGACATCGATAGTCATAAGTTGTCGACCGTTGCAGGAACGATTGCAGGAGATGATACCATCTTGGTTATTATTTCTGAAGGTACTTCGCGCCAGGATTTTACCGATGAACTGGCCACCATTATTCCGGCCGTCAAGAGTGTGGTACTCTGAGGACGGTTTAGCATTTCATGTACAAAGCTCTATCTATTATGGAAGAATACAATGACGGAATCCAAGTGTTAGTGGCCGATGCCAGCCACGAAAAATATGTAGACACTATTCTCCAAACGATTACGGACGCGGCCAAGGTGCGTGGTTCGGGCATAGCCAGCCGTACGCACGAATATGTCGCAACGAAAATGAAGGAGCGCAAGGCCATTATAGCCTTGTATGGTGAAGAGTTTGCTGGTTTTTGCTACATCGAAAGCTGGGAAAACAAACACTATGTAGCTAACTCGGGTTTGATCGTCGTACCCAAGTTCCGGGGACACCATTTGGCTACCCGCATCAAGCGTTTAGCCTTTGCACTGAGTCGGGTGCGTTGGCCGCATGCCAAGATCTTTGGACTGACTAGTTCGGGTGCAGTGATGCGCATTAATACCTCGTTGGGCTATGTGCCGGTTCCGTTTAGTGAATTGACTCAGGATGATGAATACTGGAAGGGTTGTGGTACGCCCGAGCAACCTTGTTGCATCAATTGCGACGTGCTTGCCCGTACCAACCGCAAATATTGTGTGTGTACCGGAATGCTGTTCGACCCCGAACGTCATCCCAATGCTCCGTTACCGGCAGAGATACCCGCAGACGTGATTGAATTTATCAAGAAGAATGAGGCAGCGGGTTAAGTCGTGCCAGATGTGTGGCGTATGGCGCGTTCTGTACGTTGAAAACAGTGGTAACCAGCTCAAGTAAACTATAAAATCAGACCTTCTGGTCTGTAATCTCTAACCTGTCTTCCTCCCCCTAATCTACCATAATGATGAAGAAGAAAGTAGTTGTAGCCTTCAGCGGTGGTCTGGACACCTCTTATACGGTGATGTACCTTGCGAAGGAAAAAGGATATGAAGTATATGCCGCCTGTGCCAATACGGGCGGCTTCAGCGAAGAACAGCTGAAGACAAACGAAGAAAATGCGTATAAACTCGGTGCTACGAAGTATGTGACGCTCGACGTGATGCGTGAGTATTATGACAAGAGTCTCAAGTTTATGGTCTTCGGCAATGTGCTTCGCAACAATGTCTATCCTGTATCAGTATCGTCTGAACGTATCTTTCAAGGTATGGCGATAGCCCGTTACGCGAAGGAAATCGGTGCAGATGCCATCGCACACGGTTCGACGGGGGCAGGGAACGATCAGGTTCGTTTCGACATGACCTTCCTTGTGATGTGTCCTGACATGGAGATAATCACCTTGACACGTGACAGCAATTTGAGCCGTCAGGAAGAGGTCGATTACCTCAATGCACACGGATTCAAGGCAGACTTTGCCAAACTTAAATACTCCTATAATGTCGGTATTTGGGGTACCAGTATTTGCGGTGGAGAAATTCTCGATTCCGCCCAGGGACTTCCCGAGTCTGCCTACCTCAAGCAGGTTACTAAGGAGGGAACAGAAGAACTTCGTCTGACCTTTGAGCAAGGCGAACTCAAGGCGGTAAACGGCGAAACCTATGATGACCCGATTGCGGCTATTTGTAAAGTCGAAGAAATTGGTGCAGCTTATGGCGTCGGACGCGACATGCATGTAGGCGATACGATTATCGGCATCAAGGGGCGTGTGGGATTTGAAGCCGCTGCCCCGGCCTTGATTATCGGAGCGCACCGTTTCTTGGAAAAGTACACGCTCTCAAAGTGGCAACAGTATTGGAAAGATCAGGTAGCCAACTGGTACGGCATGTTCCTTCACGAGAGTCAGTATCTGGAGCCTGTGATGCGTGACATTGAGGCCATGCTCACCAGTTCACAGCGTTACGTCAACGGTACGGTTATTCTTCAGCTTCGTCCGCTAGGTTTCAGTACGGTTGGTGTTGAAAGTGCTGACGACCTTGTCAAGACGAAGTTTGGTGAATATGGTGAAACTCAAAAAGGGTGGACGGCCGATGATGCCAAGGGCTTCATCAAAGTGTTAAGCACCCCGTTGCGTGTATTTTATGCTAACCACGGAGCGGAGGAAACGCTTGATTAAAAATGCCTCGACTCAATATATCCTTTGCTATGCCTCCTAAAAAGTTAACTCGTTCGCGCAATCGTATGTTAGCCGGTGTGTGTGGTGGATTGGGAGATTTCTTTCAAGTAGACCCTACGTTTATTCGCATTCCGTGGGTATTCATCACCATTGCTTCCGGACTGATTCCATTTGCGTTGCTTTATCTGATTTGTGCCATTCTAATTCCCAATAGTTCCAGGTATGAATGATTCCATTAAAGTGGGCATCGTCGGCGGTGCCGGTTATACAGCGGGTGAACTCTGCCGCTTGTTGCTCAACCATCCCGATGCAGAAATTGTCTTTGTCAACAGTGAGAGCAATGCGGGCAATTTGCTTGCCGATGTGCATGCGGGACTCTATGGTGAGACCGATTTGCGCTTTACGGATGAACTGCCTTTTGACCAGGTCGATGTAGTCTTCTTCTGCTTTGGTCACGGCAAGAGTACTCGCTTTCTTGCTGAACATTATATTCCTGCCGATGTTCGTATCATTGACCTTGCTCAGGATTTCCGCCTGACAGCTGAAGACAATGATTACGTTTATGGGCTTCCCGAGCTCAATCGTAACCAAATCATGGGAGCTCTTCACGTGGCCAATCCCGGTTGTTTTGCTACGTGTATTCAGCTCGGATTGCTGCCGTTGGCTGAGGCAGGCTTGCTTAAGGGAAACATTTCAGTCAATGCCATCACGGGCAGTACGGGAGCGGGTGTGAAGCCTGCTGCCACGACTCATTTCAGTTGGCGCTCGGGAAATATGAGCATTTACAAGGCCTTTGAGCATCAGCATGTGCCCGAAATCTTGCAGTCCATTCACCAGTTGCAACCCTCCTTTGCGGGGGATGTAGACTTCATTCCGTATCGTGGCGATTTTCCGCGTGGCATCTTTGCTACCGAAGTGGTGCGTTGTGATTCTTCCCTCGAAGAAATTGAAGCTTGTTACCGCGATTTCTACTCCGAAGCTTCCTTTACGCATTATGTAGGTCGTCCTATTGATTTGAAGCAAGTGCTCAATACGAACAAGTGCCTTATTCATGCAGAGCTGCATGACGACAAATTGTTAGTAACTGCCTGCATCGACAACCTGCTTAAGGGAGCATCGGGACAAGCCGTGCAAAATATGAATCTGATGTTTGGGCTGGAGGAAACGACCGGCTTACGTCTGAAGCCCGTGGCTTTTTAAGAGAAACTTCGCATTGGGGAGTAGATGCGGTTGTCTTTTCAACCGTCTTTACCCTTTGGGACACCTCTTCCCCTTCATCTATTTCACTTCATGCTTATGAATCTTTTTCCAGTCTATCCGCTCTTCCCCATTTCCATCGTTCGTGGCCAAGGTTGCCACGTGTGGGACGAGCAAGGACAAGCCTACCTCGATCTTTATGGTGGCCATGCCGTCATCAGCATAGGTCATTGCCATCCGCACTATGTCACTCGGTTGACGGAGCAATTGCAGACCTTAGGTTTCTATTCCAATTCCGTTGTCAACCGATTACAGGAACAGTTGGCGGAGAAGTTGGGTGAAGCATCGGGTTATCCCGATTACAGCCTCTTCCTCGTTAACTCTGGAGCTGAGGCTAATGAGAATGCACTCAAGCTTGCTTCTTTCCATACGGGACGAAAACGCGTGCTGGCTGCTTCAAGGGCGTTTCACGGTCGTACCTCACTAGCTGTCGAAGCTACTGACAATCCGAAAATTGTTGCTCCAGTCAATGCCAATGGTCATGTCACTTTCCTGCCACTCAATGATTTGGAAGCTTTTCAGGCTGAATTAGCGAAGGGAGATGTAGCGGCTGTCATTGTGGAGTGCATTCAGGGTGTGGGCGGTATCCGTCTGGCAACTGCAGAATTTTTACAAGGCTTGCGTGCTGCTTGTGATGCTACGGGTACAGTCTTGATTTGCGACGAAATACAGTGCGGTTACGGACGTTCGGGTAAGTTCTTTGCCCATCAGCATCTCGGTGTGCGCCCCGACCTCATCACCTGTGCCAAGGGCATAGCCAATGGTTTCCCCATGGGAGCCGTACTCATTTCGCCTCAGTTTGCAGCTACTTACGGCATGCTCGGCACCACTTTTGGCGGAAACCACTTAGCCTGTGTGGCCGCACTTGCTGTGTTGGAAGTCATGCAGAAGGAAAACCTCGTGGCTCATGCCGCCCGTATCGGTGACTATTTGTTGGAAGGTTTACGAGCGATGCAGCAACGTCATCCCGACCAAATCGTGGAAGTGCGAGGCGAAGGCATGATGATTGGCATTGAATATGCCCAACCTGTCAAGGAAATGCGTCGCCGCTTGGTGGAAGAACAACATGTCTTCACGGGGGCGGCTTCCACTCATATTATTCGACTATTACCTCCTCTCACGCTCACGGAGGAAGAGGCTGCAGAAGCTTTGCAGTGTCTGGAAAGCGTGTTATAGACTTGTTTTTATTTCCTGTGTCCGCGTTCTACCCAGCGCGGACACTTTTTTTATGCCTTTATTTTCAGTGAAGCATTGGTTTTTGCCTTTGCTGCTCTTCGGGTCGCCTTCTCCCATCGTTGCGTTAGGAGAGAAGAAGCCTTTCCTCTTTTGTCAATTTGTCCTTCTACCTACCATCTGACAATTTTCGTCCTTTCGATTTGTCCTTCTACCTACCATCTGACAATTTTCGTCCTTGCGATGTCCTCGGTACAGACGTACGTACCTGTCGTGTATGCAAAAAGTAAGCCCCGCCAGACTCGATGAAGAGCAAGCGGGGCTTAAATGTGTCGTAGTGTGAGCAGCATGTAGGCGCGTGGGGCAGCCGGAACATACCTTTTTATTCTGCCGTCAGTGCCTCTGCTGCCGTTGTACCTGCAAATTCGGGAGCATAGACCGACTGAGTGCGGGCAATGCCTGTCGTGTACTGTCCGGCACGTATTACGAAGAGTTCTTCCGTCAATTCGTGGTCACCCTTGGGCAGGCGTTCGATAAAGAAATCGGTCGATGCATCGTGAACTGCGCGATAGATTGACAAACCGCGTTCCCAATGATAGCCTGAAAGCGGTTTGACGGGTTCGAGGCAGGCGGCACGCGAAGCGTTCAGGCTCACGAAGTCAAAGTCTCGTTCGGCACGCAGGTTGTATACTTGGCGCAGGCGGTCGCCCACGTGTACCGTTTCCTTCGGTGCGAGACGTTGCCAGCTGCCTTCGCGCCATATTTCCCAGCGACGGCGCAGTAGCAAGTCCTTGCCTTCAGTCAGCACCTCTTCGGCTGGCAATCGGTAGGAAGCGTAAACGCAACCCCACGACGTGCCGTCCTGCGGTTTGTCAATGCGGAGCTGTTGTGCATCCAGCGTAGCCTTGTCCGAAAAGGTTCGTTTGATGTAACCCGCTGACTTAGGAGTTGCAGATTCCGTAGGAGTGCTTTCTGCCACCTTCTTCCCTCCCTTTGTCAAGGCGTAGGAGAGCGGAGCGGCACTCAGTGCTGTGACTGAATAGGATTGGCCTGCAGTAGAAAGCAGGGCATAGACCGCATCGGCCGTTGCGCGCGATGTTTCCCACGCTTGCGTACGCTTTGCCTGAATCAGCCAGCGGCGCATTTCGTCGGCTTCTATTTCCTTGCCAAAGTAGGCCAGTGCTTCGATGGTGGCACACTGCGTTGGGATGCGGTACGATTCGCTTGACATCAAGGCGCGATCCGTGTCAAACCACCGTCCCTTTTCAGCAGCAGTGACTGTATGCTCCAGCAGACTTTCCAAATTGAGACGGGCTTCGGCATCGTAGCCAAATTCTGCCAGTACGACCGCACCGATTGCTTTGCCGTACATGGACAGTTCGTGGCGAAGTTGAGCGGCACGTTCGAGGAGAAACTTCGCGTCTGCATCAGGTCGTTCGCCCAAGAGTTTTAGCAAGTAGAGGTAACGCAGTTGTACTTCGGAAGGCTTCATGAGCTGTTTTGTACGTTTCTCTTCCAGCTTCCAGTCCTTTACCGATTGAGCTATGTAATCTCGCAGGTAGGGGAGGGAGCGGTCAAGCATCTCGCGCGCTTCGTAGTTTTCAGCTAAACGTTGCACGCGGGCTAGTTGTATGGCTACTTCAATCGTGATGAGGGCATGTCCCTGCATTCCCGGACACCAGCTCCACGAGCCGTTTCCTTGTTGGAGAGCACGCAGTTTGTCAAGTGCTGTGCGACGTAGGCCAGCTGCCTGTGTGGGGGTAAAGAACTGGGTAAGGGCACGGCTGCGTTGGCGCAATTCGTCACCCACCTTAGCCCACGGGGTGGCTTCGTTGAGCCCTCGTGCCGACAGATTGGTGAGCGCGTGAACTTCCTCGTCGGTAGCCTCGGCCCATGAACGAATTTCGGGGTTGAGCGACACCATTTTTTCGCCCAATGCCAGTGCGTAGAACCGTTCGGCCCAGTCTGTGGCACTGAGTGACAGCGGATTGCCTGCCAAAACAGGTAGTGCTGTCACGGCATACCACGTAGGGTTTGAACTCAATTCTAAGGTCAGCGCGTGAGGTTTCGTACGATACCCTTTGTGGAGCGGGGAGAGATCAACAGTGTGCGTTCCCTTTCCTAATAAAGAGAAGGGTAGGGTGCGCGTCACTTCTATCTGGTCTGAAAGTACAGGCAAGAGACGTTCTTCGCCATCGCTAAATTGTTCGCCTCGTGCAGTTACACGGAAGCGTAGCGCGTCAGCATTTGTGCGACAGGTATAGGGAATCTCGATAACCTTCGATTCCTTAGCCGTCAGTTCAACTTCCGGATGTTCGTTGATGAGTTGCTTACCTGCACTTTGCCATTCTTCAAGCGTCACGTTGAGCTGTACTTTCATCGGCTGGTCACTGAGGTTGGTCACCTTGACAGGTAGCAATGTATGGTCGCCTTGACGAACAAAACGTGGCAGGTTGGCTTCTGCCATGAGCGTTTTGCGTGCTACGATTTGTGTGTCGAGTTGGGCAAAGTCCATCGTACGGGTATGAGCCAGTGCGGTGAAGTGCCAACGCGTCAAGCTCTCGGGGAGTCGGAAAGCGAGGCTGACACGCCCCGTACTGTCCGTGCGCAGTTGAGGCAGGAAGAAAGCCGTTTCGGCAAAGTTGGAGCGTGGTTGCGAGGTCGGAGTTCCGTCCTTTATCGCTTGATCGGTGGCAACGCCCGCTGTTTCAGCCTTTAAAACGGTGTTCATTTTTCGGGCGCGGCGGGGACTTGTTTCAGGTACGCTGCCTACCGTCGTCCAGTCGCTTGTTGCTTTAAAATCCAAGCAGCGTTCTTGCTTATCACACAGTATGTTGCCTCCATATCGATAGAGCGACTTGTTCCAATGAGTCCAATAGATGGGTTTCACCTTCTCCGCTTTCCATTGTTTGCTCCACCTTAAAGTCTGGGTAGCCCATTCTTCCCAGGTATCATACCGATAATCGGACGAGGGTAGGCGGCGGGTGAAGTGCACAGCCGAAAAGTCGCGGTTGACTTTCCCAAACGCATCGAGCGAGGAGTCATAGAGGCAGGCAAGGAGTGAGGCGGGTGCCGGTGTGCCATCGGGATAAGCAATGCGCAACGTCCATTCTTCCTCCTGGCCAGGTTCGAGCAGCGAGCGGAAGCTTTCCCATTCCAGAACCAATCGTTTCTCGGGTTTGGGTTTCTCGATGTTTACCTCGTGCTTATAAAGTTTGCCGTCACGCACCATGGCAAAAAACAGGGTGGCTCCGTCGCCCATATCGGGACGATAGGTTGTCGAGAAGGCTACGAGTGAATCGCTGAGGGAAATCTGCCGGCTTTCGATCACACGGTCACAACTTACCAAGTCGTAGAAGAGCGTGGCTTTGCGCTCGGGGGTACCAATCAGTACAAAGGCACTGTCCGAACGGTTGGTGGGACGTGTGTAAGCGAAGAACTTTTCTTCGGAGTTAGCAGGACGTGTGTCGTTCTCACTAAAGAGTACGAAGCGCACGCGTCTTTCCTTTGCACCTTGTTGAGCTGGCACTACGAGATAGTATACCCCCGATGAAAGAGCTTTGCATGCAGCTGACAGACGGAAGGTTTCACCATTCGTAACGATGTCCTCCAGCACTTTGTGGCCAGCCTTGTCTACCAAGTAGAAGCTCAGGTTCTTGCCCAAATGTTTACCCGCTGCATTGCGCAGGGATATTTGAATTTCGGGTAAATGTTCACGGCATATAGTTGCGGGCATTTCCACTTCGTAGAAAGCCGGGGCGGTCGCTGTCTGTATCCACGTTTGGCCTTCCTGCGTTTCGCCGTTGTCTGCCGTAACCGTGTAATTAACTTCAAATGTATAGCGGTTGAAGCGGTCGTTTGTCTGAGAATTGAGGGGAGCTGTGAGATGAACGGGTAAGGCAAAGCTACCGTCTTCGCGGGTACGTGTTTCGCCTGTTTGAGGTTGCATAGTGTCATCGTTCCAACGTCCCCAACTTTTACGGAGAACCGTGTAAGTTACCTTGGCATCAGCAAGTGGTACTCCTGTATAGGTCATTGCTTTTCCCTGAATGCGAATGCTGTCGCCCAGACGATATGCCGTTTCAGGCAAAGTCGTTTCGAGTGTAAACGTTGGACGTTTATATTCCTCTACGCGCACTTCCACTCTGTCTTTGAACGCTCCGCCTGTAAATTCCAGTTTGAAGCGGCCAGGCAAGCAACCTTCGGGCAGGCGAAATTCGCCTTTCAATGTACCCCATTCATCGGTGCGCACGTTGAGGCTGTCTATCTGTTTGTAGTTGGAATCGTAGAGCTGCACTTTGCCGGTGAGTCCCGCTTGGGTACGGAAGTCGTCCCCTTCTGATTCATAGGCCGTTGCAGCAAAATAAATGGTCTGGCCAGGGCGATAGATGGCACGGTCGGTAAAAAGGTCAATGGTTGAGATGATTTGCTGGCCTTTTCGGTCCGTGTAGCCGCGGTTTCCATAAATCGAGAGTGCATCTCCGCCTTCGTCGCCGGGAGAACTGAGGTAAACTTTCTGATTGTATGCCCAATGATGTGTAGGTAATGTGATGCGTCCCTCTTGGTCTGCCTTCAGTGTTTGAATGGCTTTGAAGTTCTCCGTATAAATCGTGACTTGAGGTTGCTGAACGGGGTTACCGGTTTGTTCGTTGACCACTTGCAAGCGCGTGCCTCCGTTGGGTAAGTTAAAGAGCAATGCGTGGTTGGCTGTGATACGGAAGGTTGCTTGGCGTTTCATGCCCTGGCCATTGGTCAGCATAGCCACATAGACGCCTGGTTGCTTGGGTAACTCCATTTCCACCGTGGTTTCCTTCCACTTCCATGCCTCGGCTGTTGGAGTTGTTAGCGTTTGAGTAAGTACTGCTTTCTGCTTTTTAATAAGTTGGTTGATAGCTTGTGCTTCGCCTTGTTTTTGTGAGAGTCTGTCGTACTCCACGGCACTTCCAGTCAGGCGGAAAATGCGCAGTTTGGCTTCCGTGCAAGCTCGCATTTTGACTTCAAACCGTTCCTCCGTACCAGGATAATAGCCTTCCTTGATGCTTTTCAGACTGAGGGCTGGAGTAGTGAGTTCCGCGAGTCGGTTTCGTAGGTTACTGACTTGTCCGTAGACGTCTTTTTTCTCAAACAGATGGATGCCTTCCCATGCAAGGTGTGCGAGCAGACTGTCGTTGTGCAGTGCGTAAGTCAAATCATCACGATCGTAGCGATGCGTCCAATTCAATAATTCTTCGTAAACAAAAACGTTGGCCGGTTGGTCGGCATTGTCGTGTGCCAAGCGGAGCAGTAGGGCAAAGTCGTCGTTTTGTTCGAGCGGTCCCTCAGTATTTCCCCAAGATTGTTTTGCTTGCAAACGGTCCAATTCCAACAGCATGACCGCTTCGCGTTTCCCTTGTTTTTGATAAAAGTCTATCAAGCGGTTACGTTGGGTCGTACGGTATTCGTCAGGCAGTTGGTGGAGTGATTGTGTATGATAATATAAGGTATGAAGCAGGTCATAATCGAAGGCCAAGCTTCGTTTGCCTTCATTAAAGAGCGGCAACCAATCCTTCGTTTTCGCTTGAGCCAGCGCATTGAGATTAGCGAACGAGGCGGTAAAATGCTCGCGTAGTTTCTTGTGTTTCGAGTCTTGGTCGGTAGCTTGCCAGTCTTCCAACTGACGATGGTAGAGATTGGTGAGGGCGGCGTGGTAAAGTGCGCGGACTACAGGACGCGTTTCGTGGCTGAGCGACTCTTCCATTAATTGAATGAATGGAGCAACCGAGTCTGGAGAAATCTCTTGCAGATAGACTCCCTTCATCAGGTGCGCTTTCAAAAGCTGAGCCGTGTTGCCTTCTGTTTGCGCTTTTTGTTCAAGGGTGGTTACGTGTTGCAACGCCGTCTTAGGCAGGTCATTCTTTTCAGCCTGTTCTATTTGTTTCCATAGTTCATCGTAACTCTGTGCAGTCGCCGTTGTGGTAGCACAGGTAAGCGAGAGTAGGAGAGCTTGCAGTTTGTTCATAATCAAATGGTATTAAGGAGTCGTTCGAATAGGGTTTCAGTGGGCCTTCCATTTTGTCCATACTGAACGGAAGTAACTGAGGTATCCCAATACACCCAACAACATGACAAGAACCGTTTTGAGTCCATGTGTGACGAGTGCAAAGGATTGTGCCACGGGTTTGGCTACCCCGTAGACACTTGTGAGGGTCTTGACAATGGCAAAATGCCATGGACCAGCCCCCGCTGGTGTCGGAAGCAATACACCAATGCTTGCAGCCGCAAAGATGTGGAGCGTATCGCCCAAGTTTACGTGAGTTAGTTCGGCAAAACAGGGGAGCAACAGGTAGAGTTGCAGAAAGTTACAACTCCAAATGCCGAAGCACCACAGGAGAAACAAGCCGGGACGCTCTAGCCGGGCAATGGCGGTAATGCCTTGCCAAAGGTTGAGAAAGAAACGACGCAGGTGTTTCCAAAAGGGCAGACTAAAGCCGATGAGCAAACAAATGGCACCGCCTAAAATGAGGAAAAAGGTAGAAGTCGGAACTGCCAACTTCAAACTATTCGAAGCACTTTGAACGAGTCCCACCGTGCTTTCCCAACGCAGGATGACCGCCAGTCCCACGACCACAATTAGGCAGCCAACGTCGGCCAGTTTTTCAACCACCACCGTACCCAGTGCGCGGGTCGAAGTTTTTGCACAGCCACGTTTCACCAAGAGCGAGCGGGTCAGTTCGCCCAAACGGGGCGTCACACTGTTGATGAGGTAGGAGATAAAGACCAGCTCAATGGCACGACGCGTCGTGATGTCAATGGCAGCCGATTGCAGCAACATGCGCCACCGCAAAGAGCGCAACAGGTTGGCAAACACGCCAGCACAAAGGGCAAGCGTTATCCACAGGTAATTGCTACGCAGCCCAAACACTGTTGTCAGTTGGGTGAAATCATATCCTCGGTATATCCAACCCATTAATAATCCCCCGAGTAAAGTAGACAACAGCAGATAAATAATATTTTTGGTGGTCGTATTCATACGTAGAAATGGAAAAACTTGAAATTCTTGCTTCCAAACTTCTTAGAAAGCGTGGTTTAAAATCGTGGTAAAGTAAGCCAATCTGCACGAAATAGGTCGTTTTGAGCCGAATAAAAAGCTTTAAACGGATGAGAATATTCAATGTCAGTATGGACTTTGCAATATTTCTAAAAAAAATAGTACTTTCGCTCTTGCTAAATGCAAGGAACAACCAATAAAAGCAATATGGAACTTGAAAAATTCTCTCGTCAGCTTCACCTTTTGGAAATGCTGACAGCCGACCGCTTCATGACGGTTGATGAGATAGGCAAGAAACTCGAAATGAGTCGCCGATCCATCTATCGTTACATGGACTCTTTCAAAGAATTGGGTTTTATTGTTCGCAAGGAAGGTACCAAGTACCGCATTGATCATAATTCTCCCTTCTTTGAGCGTCTTGCAAAGGAAATATCCTTTACGGAAGATGAAGGCATTACGCTCTGCCAGATTCTTAATTCTGTGTACAATAATTCTGTACAGGTACGTCACCTCCGTGAGAAGCTGGCGCGTCTTTATACGCCCGATGTTCTTGCGAAGCAAGGTGTGCATGCACAACAGGCAGCCAATATCAGTACCCTGTTCCGCGCCATTCGTGAAGAACGTGTCTGTGTCATCAAGGATTACCAGTCTGCTTCCAGTGGAGCTGTGGGTGACCGCATTGTTGAGCCCTATCTCTTCCTTAATGAAAACGGAGAAGTGCGTTGCTACGAGTTAGCTACCAAAATGAACAAGACCTTCAAGATTTCACGGATGAAGTCTGTTCAGCTCTTGGATATTTATTGGAACAATAAGGAGCAACACGTTCCTTTCTATGTTGACCTCTTCCACTTCTCAGGCGAGGAGCGTCATTGGGTAAAGTTGAGCTTGGGACAGCTGGCAACTTCAGTCCTATTGGAGGAATATCCTGATGCAGAAAAGGATTTGGTGGAATTGCCTGATGGTAGAAACCTTCTCCAGACGGAAGTATGCAGTTTTCTGGGTGTTGGTCGTTTTGTGCTCGGTCTCTACGATGACATCGAAGTGTTTGACTCTCCCGAATTCCAAGCCTTTCTTGCAGAGCGTATTGAGAAGATGTCTCAGAAGATTAACAAGCATTGATTCTCCCATTATAAAAGCGGGAAATCCAATGATAGTTACGTACTATCGTCGGATTTCCCGCTTTTTTGTTTGTAAACGTTGGAGGATTTTTATCCCCTTCGCTTTCCTTGAGGTATATCACAGTTCTTCTTAGAAAAAACATAGGAAGCTATCCATAAGTGGCTTAAAACTCTCGCAGACTTTTTTCTTTCAGTGTACAAAAGAGTTACTTCCTTTCTTCCTATTTCACCAAAACAACTGTTGGTTGGCTCTCGTTGCCATAAGCATCTACTGCTGTTACAGCGTAACGGCTGTGTTTGAGTGCAGGTAGATAAAGTAACTGCTCGTAGTGTGTATCGCGCAGTCTTGTAGCTAGCAAACGGTCACCATAGATTGAGTCAAGGCGATAGACATTGTACGAAATCGGTGTGACATCGTTGATGGCTTCCCATTGAAGTTGCAAACGCATTCCCTGAAATCTTCCTTTAACATCAGGCGAAGCGGGAGCAATGCTGTCCGCCCAAGTCATTGGTGGTAAGAGAGCGGGCTCGCGGTAGAAGTCTGTTTGCAACCAGTGGTACAGTCCTTTCACATCGTCCAGTAAGAAGCGTGTGCGAAAGAAAGCTTGTCCGCCCAATCCCTGTTGCCGGCAGACATTCATCTGACGTTGGATGGCAAGTAGCGACCAGTTCTTTTCTTGAGGATGAAGGAAGTAGATGCCCAGTCCGGGTACAATCGGTCTACCGTGTGCGTTTTCTTGCCAGTCTGCCAAGAAGGGGTAAAAATGGTTTCCGTCAAAGTACATCATGGGAAAGAGCATATCCATCCAGCCTTTTTGTAACCATTCTTGAGCATTTTGGCTGACCGCATCGCGGGCATTCCAACCAAATGAGGAGTAGCGAGACAGGTCAGCGTATTTTCCTACAGGCGAACAGCTCAGTTTTACCCACGGGCGTACCGATTTTACTGCATCATGAATGGCACGTACACAGCGGTCTACGTTTTCTCTTCGCCATAAGGCTTTGTTGCGTCCGTGTCCGTAAAGTCGGTAGGTTCGGTCATCCTTAAAAGGAATCGCTTTTTCCGGGTAGCGAATGTAATCCAGATGAATACCGTCCACTTCGTAGTGTTCCACAATTTCGCGACATACGCGTGCCAGGTATTCTGCTGTCTCGGGTACGCCTGGATCCATCATCCATTGGTCGCCACAGCGTTGACAGAGTTCCGGGTGTTGTTGAGGCAAGGCTCGTTTTCCCAATTGTTTAGCTGTTGTCACCTTACAAATGGGAAAGGCTACCACCCAGGCATGACATTCCATACCCCGTCGGTGGCACTCGTCTACTACCAATTGCAAAGGGTCATAGTCTGGAGCATGTCCAGCTTGTCCGGTAAATGCTGCGTCCCAAGGTTCAAGTGCAGAGGGGTAGGCTGTGGTAGCTCGTATGCGGGCTTGGAACAGTACCATATTGATACCTGCTGCCTGCAGTTCGTCCAATTGTCGAAGCAAGTCCCGTCTTTGTTGTGCCATTCCTGCCGTTGTCATAGTGGGACGTTGGGGCCAGTCCAGTCCAAAGAGGGTTGTGAGCCAAGCTGCTCGTACTTCGTGACGTACTGCGGGAGTTGCAGTAGCGTGTGTGGATTGAGCCAAGGAGGAAAGTACGGTGGTTAAGCTAATGAGTAAAGCCAACAATAATTTCATAGGAAAAAACAATGTGGAGAAGGAGGGAACAGAAGAGTTACAGGCGAATGCATACGACTTACTTACTTTTTCCATTCTTTGATTGAGTAAGGAAATGAACCAAGTGTCTTGGTGATACGTTCAGTAAGAGATGTACCTTAAAGATTTAATCATTTCAATAGTATTCAGCTGTAATGGTCTTATTTCGTTCGGGTCAAGTTATACAGCGATTGAACGGAGCCACGTGGCAGACCCAGTTCGATGGCACGATCGAGATCACGGCGGGCAGCAGACTTCTCACCCAAATTGATGAGTGTGCGTGCGCGGTCTGTCCGTAAGGTCGGGTCATTCGGATGGAGTTCGATGAGCTGGTCATAATCTGCACGTGCTAAGGCGTATTGCTTGAGGGAAGTATGAAGTTCGGCACGAGCTAACAGAACATCGACCGATTTCGGGTCGCGCGTCAGCAAGAGGTTTAGGCGATTGAGTGCCTCTTGGGTTTGACCTAACTGGTGAAGTGTCAACGCTTCGAGTACAGCCGCATTCAAATTTTGCGGATCTTCCTCCAATATTCTGCGCAAGTCTGCGCGTGCATCAGGATACTGCCGCAGACGGTAGCGTGCAGAGGCGCGTACGAAACGTGCCTGTCGCAAATATTCGTGTGATTGATACTTTAGTTCGTCTGTGTTCAGTAAGGTTTCCGCGTCTTGTATCGCTTCGCGTGCACGATCCAACTGTAAGTAAGTTTTAGCTCGGGTCAGTCGTGCATCGTAGTAGTTAGGCACTGTTTGGATTAATTCCGTCAGCTTCTTTTCAGCACGCATATATTGTCCACGTGCCAAATCGATCAATGCCAGATTATGTCGGATGATGTAGTTCCCGGGTGCGTGAGGGCGGAGTCGGAGCGACTCCTCAAACAGGCGCTCCGCTTCGGCCAAGCTGTCCGTATGCAGTGCATTGAAGGCACGGAGCAAATTGTCTGCATACTGTAAGGAGTCAGCTTCCTCTCGTTCCTTCATTTTCTGTTCGGCCTTGTAATCTTCGATGGTTTTTGCGCGTACGCTACCACCCGGTTTTAAATCAATGATGGTCTGCGCTGAGCTAAAGGCAGGAAGTATCAGGAAGAGTAAGAATGTGATTTTTTTGTACATAATGGATTGCATGAACGGGGAGTTGTTGTCCAGTTCGGTAGAAACAATTGAAGAGTCTATGGTGTACCTTATATATACAGGTCACTCATAAACTCTTCAATCAGTAGGATTATGGGCGATAGGTGGAAAGGATGCAAGCTGGAGTTTGTACTCAGAATAAGTATTGTCAAGCGTAGCCTTTATCCTTGCGCGCTATTTTTCGTTCGTATTTACTTTTTCATTTCCATCACGATGGCATCAATCACTGCTACAGCAGTAACGTTTACGATATCGCGTACCGAACTTTCGAAGTCCGTAAAGTGAATAGGCTTGTTCAGCCCCATCTGAATCGGACCTACCACTTCACCATCGTCAACCAATGACTTGACAATCTTATAAGAAGAGTTTGCTGCCGAGAGGTTGGGGAAAATCAGCGTGTTAACGTCCATTCCCTGCAACTTGTTAAACGGATATTTTTCGTCACGCAAATCCTTGTCCATAGCAAAGTTTACTTGCATTTCACCGTCGATAGCAAGATCCGGGAATTCACGATGCATCCGTTCGACCACACGTTGTACATTCTCAGCACTTCCTTCGGTATCTGTACCGAAATTAGAGTAAGAAAGCATAGCGATAGCTGGTGTGCGGTTGAAGAAACGGGTGGTTGAAGCTGACAGACGAGCTATGTCGTAGAGTGTCTCTTCGTCCGGGTGACGGTTGATGAGCGTATCGGCAATAAAGAGAATACCCTTCTTTGAATTGATAAGGTGCATTGTACCGAAGTGCTTATAGCCCGGACGGATGCCGATAACTTCGTTAGCCACTTTGATGGTATTGGAGTATTTCGTGTACAAACCTGTGATGAAGGCATCTGCTTCTCCCGTTTCTACCATCATCATGCCGAAGTAGTTGCGTTCGTACATCTTGTCTTCTGCTTCCTGCGGCGTGTAGCCTTTACGCTCCATCTTTTTAGCGAAGAGTCGGGCATAACGATGGCGACGTTCGTTTTGTGAATCATTGCGCAGGTTGAGAATTTCGATGCCGTCGAGGTTGAGATCCAACTCTTCAGCTTCTTTTCTGATCTGTACGTCGTTGCCGAGTAAGATGGGGAAGCAAATGCCTTCCTCCTTGGCGCGTACAGCCGCTTCGAGCATGGTGGGGTGGGTACCCTCAGCAAAAACAACACGCTTCGGGTTTGAACGCGCTGTATCGTAGAGGTTTTGTGTAAACTTCGATTCCTGTCCCATCAGTTCACGGAGCGATTGACGGTAAGCTTTCCAGTCCTCAATGGGACGACGAGCCACGCCACTGTCCATTGCAGCCTTGGCTACAGCCATAGATACCTCGGTGATGAGGCGTGGGTCAACGGGTTTAGGAATGAAGTAGTCCGGACCGAAGGTGAAATTGCGTACATGGTAAGCACGGTTCACAATGTCGGGCACCGGACGGCGAGCCAGTTCGGCTATAGCGCGTGCAGCGGCCATCTTCATTTCTTCATTGATGGCACTGGCTGCGGTGTCAAGTGCACCACGGAAGATATAGGGGAAGCCAATGACATTGTTGATTTGGTTAGGGTAGTCTGTACGACCCGTACTCATCAACACATCGGGGCGGGCAGCCATAGCATCTTCGTAGGAAATTTCGGGAACGGGGTTGGCCAATGCAAAGATGATGGGGTTAGATGCCATGGATCGTACCATCTCTTGCGTAAGCACGTTGCCCTTCGAAAGTCCAACAAATACGTCAGCATCTTTCACTGCATCTGCCAGTGTGTGCAGGTCTGTGCGTGTCGTAGCAAATTCGCGCTTTTGCTCGTTGAGGCCTTCACGATCGGTTGTGATGACTCCCTTTGAGTCAAGCATCACCACATTTTCATGGCGTGCACCGAATGCACAATAAAGGCGAGTACAAGAAATAGCAGCTGCACCTGCACCATTGACTACGATGCGTGCATCTTCAATTTTTTTGCCAGCTACCATCAAGGCGTTAATCAATCCGGCAGCAGAAATAATAGCCGTACCATGTTGGTCATCGTGCATCACGGGGATATCGAGTTCTGCTTTCAAGCGTTGTTCGATTTCGAAACATTCCGGAGCCTTGATGTCTTCCAAGTTGATACCACCAAAAGTTGGTGCAATAGCCTTGACTGCAGCGATAAACTTCTCTGGATCCTTCTCGTTTACTTCGATATCGAAAGCATCTACACCTGCATAAATCTTGAAAAGTAAGCTCTTACCTTCCATTACAGGCTTGCCACTCATTGCACCAATGTCGCCCAACCCCAATACGGCTGTACCATTTGAGATGACCGCAACCAAGTTACCCTTGTTCGTATAACGGTAAGCGTCGTGCGGATTCTTTTGGATTTCCAGACAGGGTTCAGCAACACCTGGAGAATAGGCCAGTGAAAGGTCGGTTTGTGTACGATATGGTTTGGTAGGAACTACCTCTATTTTTCCTGGCTTGCCCATTTCGTGATAATGGAGTGCAGCCTCTTTTGTAATCTTTACCATGAGTCTGATTCTAATTGTGGTTGATTTACTTGCCGCAAAATTACAGATTTGCCCCGATACAAGGCCACAGATAACTGTGAATACATGGAAATCACAGAATATTCTTGTCTTTCTGACAATCTCGTAGACTGGTGATACTTTTTTCAACCACGGAATGTTCGGAATTAACGGAATAGCCGTAATCAATTACTTTTCCGTCTCTTCCGTTCTTTCCGTGGTTCTTTTATTAAGGCATGGATTTTGTGGAAAACACCGAAGGCACAGAAGAAAGATACTCTTCCGTGTCTTCGGTGTCGTTTGTAGTCTAATCAGTCGTTCGTTTTCCACAAGTGTGATTGCCAAGCCACATCAGCCAATGCAGCATCGCGTTCCGCCTCGAGCAATGCAGTACGTGCCTCGTAGTAGAAGGAGCGTTCCAGGAGATAATCCAAGAGCGACAGTTGCCCTTCGTCCAATGCACGGCGCAATAGCTGTTCGTTACTTACGTGCGTCAACTCTTTGCGCAAGTTCTCAGCTGTAGCGTGAAGTGTACGTGCAGACTCATATTCCTGGCGCAGTTGCGTTTGTAGTTGCGTGCGTAAATCAGTTTCGTCTAGTTTACGGGCCACTGTTTCCATATGGCTTTGCTTCACTTTGCGGCGCGTTCTTCCCCAAAGCGGCAGACTAATGCCCAACGTGACTCCGTTAAAGCGACTTCCCTTGGTAAACTCACCTGTATAGCCGACAGTCAGTCCTGGTAGTCCCTCCGCTTTATTTACGCGCCATTGGCGTTCCGAGCGTTCCACTTCCGAACGTACTGCTTCCAGTTGAGGGTGTTTTTCTTCCACTTCCTTCCAAAGCTGATTCCAAGCTGGCAGGGGAGCAACCCAGTATGTCGTATCCGTACAGGCAATCGCTTCACCGCCATTCAGTGCACGGAGTTGTTCCAGCCAGTTGCGTCGTTCCGTTTCAGCACGTTGAAGGGCCGTTCGTGCGACTGATACACTCAGTCGCACCTTGTTTACCTCCATTTGGTTGGCATCGCCTTCCTTCAGTCTCCGTTCGTAAAGCTCACTGATTTCCGTAGCGTCAGCCAATCGTCGGGAGAGTTCGGCACACAGGCGGTTGGCATGAATCACCTGCGTGAGCACCTTGCCAGCCTCCGCCAATACCTCTTGAGTACCTTGTTCGTATAGTGCAGCTGCGGCGCGATCGTTCGTACGTGCCAATTGTCGGCGACTTCCGTTAAGTACGCCCCAGTCCAGAGTCTGTTTGACACTTACACTCACGGTATTGGGTGAGGGCTTCGGGTGGGCCACTTTGTAACCTACCTCCGCTTCAGGGTCAGGCAGTGCCAAGTCCGTTCTTCCAGATTCGATGTTAGCCGCACATTGCATGCGGAGTGCTTGCAGACGGGTATTGTTAGCAGCAATTGTGTCGAGCAGTGCCGGCATGCGTTGGGCAAAGGTTGAAAGGGGAAGCCCAATGGTGCCTATGCAGAGAGAGAGAAGAAACTTTTTCATTCGTCAGAAGTTTGGGATGTAGTAGAACGTTTCATCGGAGCCATGATTGGGATGACTACGAGGTTGAGCAACGTGCTCGTCAGAAGTCCGCCAAGCATCACTTTCGCCATGGGGCTTTGAATTTCGTTGCCCGGCAGGTCACCGCCGAGTGCAAGGGGGATCAATGCCAAGGCAGAGGAGAGTGCGGTCATAATGATGGGCAACAAGCGGTCCATAGAACCCTGCATCACGGCTTCTTGACGAGTGAGCCCTTGTAAGGTCAACTCGTTGTAACGATCCACGAGCAACATACCACCACGTGTGGCAATACCAAAGAGGGAGATGAATCCAATGATGGCTGGAATGCTGATGACCCCGCCCGTGAGTGTCAACACCAGTACGCCGCCAATCAGCGCTAACGGAAGGTTGAGCAACACCACTGTGGCCTGGCTCCATGAGCGGAATTGCAGGTAGAGCAAGAGGAAGATGGCCAAGATACTTACCACCGAGAGTCCCAACAGCAGACGTGACGCGTTCTCTTCGCTTTCAAATTGTCCGCCAAAGACCACATGGTAGTCCTCAGGCATAGCAACCTTTTGGTTGATAGCTTCACGCATTTCGTTCACTACTGAACGCATGTCGCGTCCTGTTACATTGGCCGATACGACTAACTTTCGCTGTGCATTTTCGCGGCTGATGGTGTTGGGGCCTGCTGTGGAGATGACTTCAGCCACTTCGGTAAGTGGTATTTGTTTGCCATCGGGAGTAGTCAACAGGAGGGCGCGGATGCGATCTTGTGTAGAGAGTGCATCGTCTGCCATGCGTACCGTGAGGTCGAAAGTACGATTACCGTCGGGTACCTGATCGACCACTTCACCTCCTAATGCCGCATTGACATATTCTGCAAATTCAGGAAGAGTAATGCCATAGCGAGCCAACAATTCGCGGCGGGGACGCACTACGAGTTGCGGACGTTCAACTTGTTGTTCCACGTTCAAGTCAACTACGCCTTCAATATCGTGTACCGCCTGTTGAATTTCCACACCTAAGCTGTGCAGACGGGTCAAATCGGGACCGAACACCTTGATGGCAATGCCCGCCTTGGTACCTGAAAGCATGGCATCAATGCGGTGCGAAATAGGTTGACCGATTTCCACACTCACACCTGGTAGGGTAGCCAGACGATGACGCAATTCGGCCATGACTTCCTCTTTTGATCGTTCCTTAAGTGTGTAAGGTACTTCCATTTCACTGGTATTGACACCCAACGCATGTTCATCGAGTTCGGCGCGTCCCGTTTTACGAGCAACTGCCCGTACTTCAGGAACTTGCAGGATGAGTTTTTCCGCTTGTAAACCAATTCGGTTGCTTTCCTCCAGTGAAATACCCGGTAGGGTGCTGACATTGATGGTAAAGGAACCTTCGTTGAAAGGCGGCAGGAAGGATCGTCCCAAAGTAAAGAAAAGTCCGATTGTGACGACTACGAGTGTACCTGTAACAATAAGGATGCCTCGCGAAGCTTTTCCCGTGGCCCAGGTCAAAAGTCGGCTGTAACCATTCTTCATGGCACGTACCCAACGGGGTTCTGCACTGATGATTTCCTCGCCCGAACGTTTCTTGCCTCTCAAGAGGTAGCTACAGAGCACGGGAGTAAGTGTGAGTGCTACCAGAGTAGAAGCAAAAAGCGAAACCATGAAGCTAATGCCTAAGGGAGCCAGCATTCTACCTTCCAGCCCCGAAAGGAAGAAGAGGGGGACAAAGCTCACTATAATAATGAGTGTAGAGTTGAGAATAGGCATACGCACTTCGCGCGAAGCTTGGAAGATAACCTCACGACGTGGCAAGCGTTGAGTTTCCGGAAGAGAAGCATTCTGCCGTAGTCGCTTAAATACGTTTTCCACATCGACGATGGCGTCATCCACCAGTGAACCAATGGCAATCGCCATACCACCAATACTCATCGTGTTGATGGTCAGTCCCATCAGTTCGAGAACGAGAATTGTGATGACCAGTGAGAGCGGAATCGTAACGAGAGAGATGACCGTGGTGCGGGCATTCATTAAGAAGATGAAAAGCACAAGCACTACGAAGATACCGCCTTCAAGCAAGGACTGTTGGATGTTCGAAATAGAAGCATCGATAAAGTCTTGTTGACGATAGAGGTGCGTATTGATGTGAACGTCGGCAGGCAAAGACGATTTCAGCTCCTCCACTTCGCGGTCGAGTGCTTCGGTTAATTCGAGTGTACCTGTACCGGGTTGTTTAGTCACAGTCAGTAATACAGCGGGTTTCTGATTGATAGAGGCAAGGCCCGTTTGCGGACGTTTCGGACCTACTTGTACCGTAGCTACGTCTGCCAACACAATGGGTAATCCTGCTTCGGTGCGCTTGATTACAGCTTTTCCCATTTCCTGCGGGTCAAGCGTGTTCATGACACCACGCACAATATATTCATTTCCTCCTTCATAGAGTACACCACCCGTTGCGTTGCGGTTCATATTACGTGATGCCGCCAGCACTTCGTTGAGGCTGACGCCGTAGTGACGCATCCGGTCGGGATGAAGGCGGATTTGGTATTCCATCAGTTCGCCACCCAACACGCTTACCTGTGCCACACCGCCCGTGGCGAGTAAACGTGGGCGTATGGTCCAGTCTGCCAGTGTGCGGAGACTGCCCGCACTTGTACTGTCAGCTGTCAAGCCAATAAACATGACTTCTCCCATGATGCTCGACTGAGGTCCAAGTGTCGGACTACCGACTCCATCGGGTAGAGCGTCACCTAAAGTCGAAAGTTTCTCAGTGACAATCTGTCTGTCTCGATAAACGTCCGTTCCCCAGTCAAATTCTACCCAGACAACCGAAAAGCCTGTGGTCGATGAGGAGCGCACACGGCGTACGTCAGTTGCGCCATTAACTGCAGTTTCTATGGGAAAGGTGACCAACCGTTCGACTTCCTCGGCAGCCATGCCGCGTGCTTCAGTCATGACTACTACAGTTGGTGCATTTAAATCGGGAAATACGTCTACTTCCATCTTCCAGGCAGTCCAACTGCCAATCAGGAGCAGGAGGATGCTGAGGCCGACAATGAGTGGACGATTTTTAAGCGAAAAGGAGATGATGCGATTGAGCATAAGGATATGTAGAGAGTTTTGAGGTCATAAGATGGAGAAATGCGCTTTAATGCGAATGTCCTTCAGGAATCACTGTGGCACTGGCAGCCAAACGTACTTGTGTTGCCCCTTGCGTTACCACTTTATCACCCGCTTTGATTCCGTGGAGAATCTCTACGCGGCGACCGTCTGAAGCTCCCAGTTGAACTTCTACACGTCGGTAAGCATCAGCATGGAGTTGCAGGTAAGCAAAGTGTAGCCCCTGTGCTTCCGTTAGCGCACTGAGTGGGAGGGTTAAGACCTCGGCACGGGGAGCACCGGTAAGGTAGACTTGAGCCAGACTACCTGGAACAAAGTCTCCACGATTTTCCAGTTCGAAGGTGACAGGAATAAAGTATTCGCCCGTCTCCGTTGCTTGTCCTTTAGACAGAAGTTTACCATTCAGTTCTTTCAGTGAATAACAAGCCGTGCGGTCGCCGTACGCCATGCGAAAATTGGCAGAGGTAATGCGTGGCAAAAACGCATAGTGGCGTTCTGGCACGTCTGCGCGTAATTGCAATGTGCGGTTTTGTGTTACTGTTGCCAACGGTTGGCCAGCTGTCACATAATCTCCAGGCTTTACCGCCACCCCTTTGAGGTAACCATTTAGCGTAGCTCCCACTGTACGTGTCTGGTTCGCATTTCCCAAACTTAGCGCAGTCGCTTTTGCACTTTCATAGCGTTGGCGTGCCTCATCCAGTTCGCGTTGTGAGATAATGTGGTCTTTCGCCATGCGTTGGGCACGTTCCCACGCGCGTTGCGCTCCATCGAGTTCAGCTTGTGCTACAGCAGCCGGATTGCCGTCAGCCATCGCTTTGGCGTTAATCACAAATAGCGGTTGTCCGGCACGCACCGCCTTACCATCCGTGAGTCCAGTCGTAGCATAGTTGACGATACCTGCCATGGTAGCCACGATGGTTGATTCTGTGCCAGGAGCAGGTAGAATTTGCCCCGATACTTCCACCACTTCGGTAAAGGTCATGGGTTTAACCGTTTCTATTTGTAATCCGGCAGCTTTCGCTTGTTCAGGTGAAAAGATAATTTCATCTGATCCGTGTGCATGAGCTTCTTCTTTTGTTTTACCGTCAGCATGTGTTGTCTCGTCTGCGTGTTCATCTGGTCCATGGTCATGTCCTGCATGACAGGCAGTCAGCAATCCCACGATTAAGGCTGCTAACCAGTTTATACCGAATGATTTAGTTCTTTTGAAAGTCTTCGTCGTATACATATATATAATGTGTAGGAGTGAATTTATTTTTGTGGCAAAAATAAATGATCCTTCCTGCAACTGGTTTGCAAAAATGGGGGAAGAGGTACAAATAAAGTCCGCAACAGGGAAACCCTGTTGCGGACTTTTATAAAGTAAGTTGACTATTTAAAAGTCAATGTGGAAACTATCTTGTTTGCTCGGACCATTCCAAATGGTGAATGGAGCAGACCAACGAGCCAATTCCCACTTCCAAATAGAGATGACAGCGTCAATGCTACCGCCTACCGAGATGCCAATGTTGTATTTACCTTCCAAGTAATTACGGCTATTGTTGCCTACAACTTCTGATTTTAAACGGGTGCTAGCACTTGCTGATACCTTCGGACCGAGATTGATTTCAGGACCTGCACAGCCATAGAGTTTTACATTGGCATACATCATTGCGCCAATATTTGCTTTGGCACTCATTTCAGCTTCTGTTTTGACATTGAGCTTGTTGTTGCTTCCTGCAGAACCCTTGTTGATAGAGTTCCATCTGCCTTCGTACACGGCACCAGCTTCGTAATTTGCATAGTAATCGAGGCTAGTTGAAACATCACAAGATGCGTTGAATTGGAAGTCACCTACTGCACGTAATCCTACTTCTGAGGTAACAGCAACGGGGATGATACCCACCCAGAATACAGCTGTACATTTGCCGAAAGTAGCAAGATGCTTGTTTAGGTCCTTTTGATATTCGGTTGTAGCGTTGATTCCCAATGTAGTACGGGCTGCGAAGTTACCGTAGGCAACGCATTCAAATTTTTTCAACTTAAACCAACGCGTATTGATGTTTACACGAAGACCCGCTATAGCCTTTACGTGGTTGTTTTTAGCGTAAAGTTTAATCTTCGTATTACCTTTATTGACAAGAGGTACTTCAAGGTTCTTGATGTCTTGATCAATATTAAGGATACGGAAGTCAGCATTGTCAGCATATAAGTCTTCTGCAGTAAAGCATTGTGCTTCGTCTGTTCGGCTCATCACCTGCGGGGCAGTATCATTTACAGTTGAGAGACCTTCATGTACAATGTAGACAGCAGGGTGGTAGTTACCTTCTTCGTCTTTGTAACGGTCTGGGTTTACTACTTCATTGCCAGCACGTGTTACACGGGTGCGTTTTTGATTTGTGTTGATGTGTAAGTCAGTATCCAAGTTAATATCAGATTCAGGGAACACATCTCCCATGTCACCATAGACTGTGGTCAGTTCAACTTTGTCACCCTTAATTTCTGACTTAACCACCTTACGTACAAAGGGAACCGTATTCATGGTGCGCCATACAACCATGGGAACAGGCTCTTTATCAACCTTGATGTCGATGTTGTTAGCAAGAAGGTAGTCTTTGCTGACACTGATTGTTGCCGTGTCAGGTGAGGTAATGGTAACATCATCCTTGTTTAAGAACTTGTCGTAGGTCAAGACGATTGGGTCTACGACTGTAGTTGAGTCGTTGCCGCTACCACCATTACCGCCTTCGATTGGATCGTCGTCTGAACAGGCACTGAATGAAATCATTGCTACAACTGATGCCGTTAAAAGAAATGAGAATTTCTTCATGTTGTGAATGTTGTTAATAGGTTAATACAAAAAGAATTCGCTTATGTTATTCATATGAATATTGCCAAAGTTGGCTGTGTTGTAAACCATGACGTGTGAACCGATGGTATTGATAAAGAGACGGTAGTACAGGTCACGCAGTGGCACCGACATATCAGTTTCAAGTTGTTCACGCAGTCCGTAAGTGAAGCGGTTGGTCATCCATACCCCCAACTGATTGCTGAAGTTGTCTGCCTTTGAAGTTTCCTTGTCATTAGCAGCGGTAATAAAGAGGGCGCCAGGTATCTGTATGTCCTTGACAATACTTCCTGAGTAACAAGCTTCTATTAGGAACAGCATTTTTCGATACTTCTTTTCCTTTGCCATCTGCTTCAGCGTATTGCTTACCATTTCCTTTCTGACTCCCATGAATTCATCCCCCCAGCATAATTCGGCTTGTGTGCCATGGCCGCTCCAAAAGATCAGAATGTTATCCTTATCAGTGGATTCTATAACGATAGGCGTTCGAGAGGTTTTCTTACCTGAAAGGATATTCATGATGTCAGTAGGAGTGAGGTCTGACATTTTGTAGTCTATGTCAAAGTTTTGATAGAGATTGCTCTCAGCCAAATCGGTTTTAACCTCTCCCTTGAATGGATTCTTCGGGTTTTGAGCTAAGTCATCTTCCATAATCAGTATAATATGGTCATCGGGGTATCCACGTTCTCTGATCATTTGGTAAACTGATAGAATATCTGCTTGGTGACGATAATTTTTCCAGTCCTTCGAGGAGGCAACAAGCAGTGCCCATTTGTCTTGAAGAACTTGATAACTTATATCTATTTCGTCACTAAAGTCTTGAATTTGATTCTTCTTCCAGTTCCATCCAGCTAAAGTTTTGTCAGAGCGTCGGCCGCCGTTACTTTTGTAATAGCCCAAGGTAACATATCTGCCATTATACACCATAAAGTTAGCGTAAGTACTTTCAAGTACACTGGTGTATACGTCTTTATCAAAATCTAAACTGCCCGATGCGCCAGTAATGTTAGGATGTCCTCCATTGGCAAAGGATTCTATGACAAATCGCATGTCTTCTCCCATCCAGCCATAGTGATTATTGTCACGCCCGTCGACGACAGCGCGGAGGCTTTCCTTGAGACTGAGTGACTGGTTGGCATGAATGAGTTGATACCAAAATCCGTAGTAAAGCATCATGCAGGCATCATAGATTTGTGACTCGCCTAAGGAAAGTTCGTCGCGGAAGAACGTTTTATAAGAAACTTCAAAACCACTTTCAGGATCAGCTCCGAAGGTGACTCCTTCGATGCCTTCAACATACTTGGCATATTTGTTGATAACATCGCTACCATATGCTGTGTCACCAAATAGTTTCTTGGGAGAGAAAGGATGGGTAGCATCGTACTTTTGGAATGCCTCACAAATCCATTGCACTTCTTCCACGGTGGCTGGTACACATATAATATAGTCTGTCTCTTCATCGCAAGCCCTTTGGCTCACTTCGGTAACATTTTGCTCATTGTATAAATGAATGCCTGTAACTTCAAGACCAAGTTCGCCAGCTTGAAAAGAAAACCAATCTACAAAGGTTTGGCTGTAGCTATTGTTTTCCAATGTCAGTAATGAAACACGTTTGGCACCATAATCGAGTGCCTTTGACAGCAACACCTCACATTGAGTAATGTCAGTTTCTACCATCGACCACAAATAACCATGTTGGGTATTGCCGCGTGTCAGGTCTGCCGAGGTACTTACCGTTAAAAAGGTTTTTTCGGCATCGGCTAGCTTCGTAATCATTTCTGCCGCATGATCAGAATACAGACATCCTACGACAGCTTCTATATCTTTGCGTTTGGCTAACGAGTCAGCCAAACGCGACATATCCTCTTTGTCTTCATCATACAATTCGTAGCGAAGTTTAATGGCCTTCTCTTGTCCCTTAAAGGCTATATCCATATTGCGATTTAGAAAGCTGAGTGTTCGCTTCCAGTGTTTATCTAGCCCGTGACTCATGGGCATAATGACTGCAACCGTATGGACTTCTTGTTTAGATTGAGGAGAAGTCGGTGCTTCTATGTCATCAGCACACCCGCAGAAGGCTAACAGCAACAAACAAGTTAGCCACCATCCATTCTTAATACTCATATTCATTTTCCTTTTGGATTGCTTGGTCACGATATGTGTTAGTAATCACTTCTAATTCTTCTGAATAAGACGGTGCAAGGGTCCAGTCGACAAACTGGCTTCCAAGTCCATAGACAGCCTTAGGGGGCATCGAGTTACCCGATAACCAAAGATTGGTGTAAAACGCTACTAGTTTGTCCAATCTTTTGATTAGCGAACCTGTTATTTTGTTGCATAGGTGTGACTGGTCGACATCCATTCCCGTGGTAAAAACAGAGGGATTATAGTCTCTTATAAACTTATAGATTCCTAAGTTGGAGCCACCTGCAACTGGATAGATAAACGAATAGGTTCGTGACCATCGCCCCATCATGTGGTAAGCTATTATTGGCTGGGCATATCCTTCATAAGAAGAGGCAATAAAAGCAGTATCGGGGGTATCGTCCGTGATAGACTTGTATCCATCTGTAAAACCGTCAAAGGCTGATTGGATAGAAGTGTCTGATGAAGAACCACCTACAACCAAGGCATTACCTTTTGTGCTGGTCGCTGCACAGACACCAGCTAGATAGGATGCACCATACATGCTTAGTCGAAACGTCGTAATTGGCAGATTATGAGGGTTGTTACTTTCGAATAGTAACACTTCCTTTCCCTTGGGAAGCGTGTCTGTTTGGGTGAAATAGTTATTGACCATCTGTTCGTAGTCAGATGTTGCCAAAATGCAGAGACTTCTTTGCGAGGTGGAACGCTGAATCCAATCCGTAAATATATCCTCTGCCTCTTGGATTGAATGCGGAGCATACAGATACATCTTGATAAACAGATTGTTTTGATAGATGGTTTGAAAGCCTTGAAGAACCAAGTCGTTATAACCTAAGTCGCCTAAACCATTTGGCGTGAATATGACTGTTATTTCCGGACGTAATTCGTTTGGAGGGGCTTCTGTTATATACTCTTTATCTGAACAAGAACTACAAACGAAAGTCAATAAGCAAAGTAAGGGAAGAATAAAAACCTTTTTCATAAGGCTTTTGTAGAATACGATTTACGCAATTTGAGCCGTCCGTTACATTACAATGCTAATCTGAAACTCAATAAAGAAGGGGAATATGGTCTAAGTAAAACACTTCCTTGAAAAAGAGGCTTGAGCTTTTGATAAGGAAACGCTTGCGTAAAACGATTGGATATATGTACGACAGAAATCCCAAGCCGAAGCTGTTGCTATTATGAATTCAATCTCTACAAAAAAGAAAACGTGGGATTTCTTGCTTGTCGTCCGTCCCACATACCGAGGCTCTCGCATTGCCTAAATCGTAGAAACGGACAAAGCAGAAAACCCACGTATATAAGTATACAATACGCCCTACAAAGTGAATATGTCGTATAACATACCTCAACAATGAGGTATGTTAACAACATATCACGGCAGGGCATGATATACCAACCGTGAGCATCTACCTTGTCTTTGTCTCAGTACGACTTTTTGTAATTTGCGAGATTACGGTATGTCTAAGACAAAGCGTCAAGTAAACGCTCTTTTATGTAAAGTACATCTTCATAAGCCTTTTGTAGACTACTATGGTTCGATGTGTCGGCAAAGGTATAACAAAATTAGCATTAAGCACCTAATTGGGGTGAGGTATTTAATTTTTTACTGGTATTCATGATTCATTGTGAAAAGGGGCTATTTCGTTGTGAACGAAAGGGAAACAGGCGATTTGTGCTAAGGGAGACACATGAATTAATGGGTAGCTACAGGAGACATTACCCATTAAGTACGGGCTATGTGATTGAACACAGGAGCAGAAAATGCGGTGCAAGAACGTGATTGTATGTGCAAGCAATTTTATCCAGCCGACGACTTTCAACATAAACGCTTTGACCTTCAACTTGTCAACTGATAATTAATAGAACCAGCCTAAAGAGATTCTCTATAGAACCCGATTGAGTGAATGAACCTCATAAGTTAACGGTATCGTTAGGGCGCATTGCCAAAGCCTATAAGGCCCCACCCGATAAGTTCGAAGATACTTGTAAGAGCTGTCTGACCTCTTAGGATGGGCTTATAGAAGAACGGCATCAGTCGTTTTAGGTATTGAGATGAATCTTTATGACTTTCGGATGAAGTGTCTCGAGTGTCGGGATGACCTTTTACGGCTTCTGAGTGGTGCGTCCCGGGTGTTTAGACCTTCTTTTATATTGCTGTCCGATAAAAGTCTCAATACAGTAATATTTGGAAATGAGCATTGCACTCCTGCAATGTGGTTCCGCGACTTTGGAAAGGGGCTTTGCACTTTTACAATGCGGTTCCGCGACTCTGGAAAGGGGCATTGCATTTTTACAATGCGGTTCCGCGACTTTGGAAAGGGGCATTGCATTTTTACAATGCGGTTCCGCGACTTTGGGAAAGGGCATTGCATTTTTACAATGCGGTTTCGCGACTTTGGAAAGGGGCATTGCACTTTTACAATGCGGTTTCGCGACTTTGGAAAGGAGCATTGCAGTCGTACAATGGATTTTTGCAGATTCAGCGAAACTCGAACCATTACTTTTTGATTAGGGAGCTTGTAAAATGAAAAAGAAGGCTCGAACACTGAAAATTAAGCGTTCGATTCATACTTTATTACTGTATTGGACTTGGACAGTAATACTTTATTCACGGCTTCCGAGTGGGACTTCCTAGGTATTTGGATATCTTTCATGACTTAGGTAGAAAGTCGGCTTGAGTGTGACGACCATCTCATATAGATTCCGTAGGTATTCTTTCAAGCCCTGTAACGAAGGAGAGGCGTTGCTGAGGCAAGTCGCACCAAGCTATGGGATTAGGAGAAAAGCCCGCTGAAAGAAGACAACCTACTTATTGCCAGACAACTCGTTTTTTAGCGGCCCCTATCTTGAATCTATACTCATTTAGCCTTCCACTCTTCCAAAATGGTGAACTGCCTTTTCCTCTCTTCGAGCTAAGCACGAGATTTTTGGGAAAGGATAGGGCAAACCCCTTTGTGTGATAAGGAAAAAGTATTACTTTTGCACCGCTTTTCCGCTCAGCCGCTAACGGGATGAAGTGTTCCCCGTCAAGCTGAGCAGGGACGGACAACAATTATCTAACAAACCATTATCATGGCAGATTTAATCAAAATTGCTGAAGAAGCATTTGCTACTGGCAAGCAGCACCCTTCTTTCAAGGCAGGTGACACTGTAACCGTAGCTTACAAAATCGTCGAAGGTAACAAGGAGCGTATTCAGTTGTATCGCGGCGTTGTTATCAAAATTTCCGGTCATCAGGAGAAAAAGCGTTTCACCGTTCGCAAGATGTCCGGTACGGTAGGTGTAGAACGTATCTTCCCCCTCGAGTCTCCCAACATCGATTACATCGAAGTGAACAAGGTAGGTAAGGTACGTCGCGCTAAGCTCTACTACCTCCGTAACCTCACGGGTAAGAAGGCCCGTATCAAGGAGAAGCGTACCGCAGCTAAGGCTGAGTAATTCGTTTTGCAAGCCTTTTTCTTGCAGATACTCCGAAATAAGAAGAGACTTCCCATTCTCGGGGAGTCTCTTTTTGCTTTCTATATCTTTGTCTTTGATAGACTGGAGAGGGGATAGCTGAGAGGCGTTGGGCTAAATAGCTTACTTGTTCTTGCTCTTGTTTTCTTTTTCTCATGTCTATTCCCATTTCGTTTTTCACAAGCCGTCTTTTTCAACGGCAACTATTCCTTTTTCGATTATGTCAAATGGTTATCCTGAAAATAAAGCCCACAAAGGAATTGTTTTTCCTTCTCCCATTTTCGGCCCTATCCACAGTCGCCGACTGGGCGTTTCTTTAGGCATCAACTTAATGCCCGCAGATGGTAAGGTATGCACCTTTGACTGCGTATATTGTGAATGCGGCTTCAATCACGACCATCGTCCCCGCCAAAAGCGGCCTACGCGCGAGGAAGTAGCTGTGGCACTTGAACGGCAGTTGCAAAAAATGCAAGCTGAAGGTCCGGCTCCCGACGTGCTCACCTTTGCTGGCAACGGTGAACCTACGACCCATCCCGATTTCCCTGGTATCATCGCTGACACCGTGCGACTGCGCGATCAATACTTTCCTCAAGCCAAAGTCAGTGTGTTAAGTAATGCCACGCTGGTAGTTCATCCTGCTGTGCATGCGGCACTTTTACAGGTTGACAATAATATCCAAAAGCTCGATACGATTTCGCCCGAGTATATTGCAAGGGTTGACCGTCCGACGGGAGCCTATGATGTGCAACAAATCATCGAAGCCCTTAAGTCGTTCAAGGGACATGTCATCGTGCAAAGTCTCTTTATGACTGGTATGAGTGAAGGACATAGTGTCGACAATACCACCGATGAGTATGTAAAGCCCTGGCTCCAGGCTTTGCAGGAAATTCAGCCTTCGGGTGTCATGGTCTATACCATTGACCGCGAAACGCCTGACCCCGATTTGCGTAAAGCTTCGCCTGAACAGCTCGACCACATAGCCGATCAAGTGCGTGCTTTGGGACTGGCTGTTGAAGTAGCGTATTAAGAAAGGACTTCGGCTTAAGTAATGGAGCGTATCGTGGTAATAAAGTTTAGACGTTTGTTATAGCAGTAGGCCAACGTAGAGAATAACGTCATGCTGCTTGGCCACCTCCTTGCTCATCGTATATTTGTTTTCCATCTTTTTGTCATTATGCTCATTGCTCTCAGTGGCGGGGCAGACTCCGTAGCCCTGTTGCTTATAATGCAGGAAGAAGGGCGTGTCGAAGCCGCCGCCCATTGCAATTTCCATTTGCGCGGTGCTGAAAGCGACCGCGATGAAGCCTTTGTGCGTAACCTGTGTGAACAGTATGGCGTGCGGCTTTTTGTGCAGCACTTTGATACGGTTTCTGAAGCTCAACGAACAGGTGAAAGTATCGAAATGGCTGCGCGTCGCTTACGCTATGCTTGGTTTGCTCAGTTGTGTGAACAGTACCATTTTGACTCCGTAGCCGTAGCTCATCATCGGGATGATAATGCTGAAACCTTTCTGCTTCACCTTGTGCGCGGTGCGGGGCTTCACGGACTGACTGGAATGGCTTCTCAACGTCCCGGAGTAGTTCGTCCCTTGCTCAATTGGTCGCGCCAAGATGTGCTTGATTATTTAGCTCGTCGTCAACAAACCTATGTGACCGACAGCTCCAATGCCGATACCCGTTATCAACGCAATTTGTTACGTCACGAGGTACTCCCCCTGCTCAGCCAACTTAATCCGCAGGTAGCCCAAACAATTCATGCCACCGCTCAACGGTTCACCGAGGCCGAAGCCATTTACCGTTACGGCGTGAATCAGTTGCAACAGCAGTTGTGCCATACCGATGCGCATGGACGAGTCAATCTTTCCATTGCCGGCCTTGCAGCAGCTCCCAGTCCAACCACTTTGCTTTACGAATGGTTGTCTCCTTATGGGTTTACTCCCCATCAAGTAGCTGAGGCACTTCAACTTCGTGTCGGAGGTGTGCTTACTGCTGGCAATTATTTACTCACCCGTACACGCGACAGTTTGCAATGGGGACGCATTCCGCAACCTTTTGCTCCTCTTTCTCTTAAAGGTGAACGGGGAGAAGTAATTTTACCCGAAGGAACTTACGTGAAGTGGGAGTATGTTACGCGAACTCCCGACTTTGTTCTTCCTCGTACTTCCAATCGTGTAGCCCTGGATGCCGAAATATTGTCGGGTAGCTTGCAACTGCGTCGGGTTGCATCAGCCGATCGATTTGTACCCTTCGGCATGAAAGGTAGTCGGTTGGTGAGCGATTATTTGACTGACCGTCATCGTTCGCGACTCGAAAAACAAGCCGCTTGCGTTGTTACTGATTCCAACGGCATTGTGTGGTTAGTAGGTGAGCGGCCTGCCCAGCGTGTTGCCGTCACGGCTCGCACGCGTCAAGTACTTCTTCTTACCCTTGTCAATCATGAATAAGAAATCATCTCTTTTGTATTCCCTTTTCTTTAGTTTCTTCACTTTTCTTCTTGTTGCATGTGGAGAAGACCGTAGTGGCGAACAGCCTTTTGCTCCCACCGTAGAGAGTCTATCCGTTGTAGTAGAGGCCGATTCAGCCCTGCTTTCAGGTCATGTTTCTGCTTCGCCCAATAGTACCTTGTTAGAGTGTGGTTTTGAATACGGCAACGACACCTTGCGTGCCAAGACGCAAGCTCCCGCTCCCGCCGAAACTTTTACTGCTGTCACGCCTGCACTTCTTCCAGGTGCCTATTATGCCGTTTCCTATGCTCGCAACGGGGTGGGAACTTCTCACGGCGATACCCTTCACTTTGTGATTGGGGAGTAAGCTTTCGCATCTAATCAAAAGTCCCGGAGGCAGATGTTTACACATCGTCTCCGGGACTTTATTCTTTGTAAATTGATACTTTGCTTCTTTGAGCATGCACTCAATTTAGTGGCGTTTACATTTCTTCGTCACCCCAAATTTCGTTACTCCAGCTATTTTCCATTTCGTTAGAGAGCTGCTGATTACCTGCAGTGTTGTCATCATCACTTACGTTTAATGGTGATGCGGCTATCATACCTTCTGTTGTTATACGGAATGATTGGGTAGTAGGAGTTACATAGAATTTCTTATTCATAGTGATTGAGTTACTTAGTAGAGAGTAATAAGAAGGCAGAACCCTTCTTTAGTGGAATCGGGTTTAGGGGAAGCGGTAAGGAACTTTGTGTCCGTTCGCATAGATTCCGTATCCTTTCTCCAATGAATTACATTGTTTAGAAGAAGGGGGTTGCCTTCAATGATAATAATTTTGATAGAGTTGGCAGAGAAGAAAGGAGAGGTGCGTATGAGGGAGATGTCCGACGCACCTTCTCCTTACTTCGCTATAGGGAATCTTACTTAATGATTACCTTCTTACCATTGATGATGTAGATGCCCTTTTGAGCTTTTGCTACGCGACGGCCGCTGAGGTCATAGATTTCAGCCTTTTCGCCGTTGTCCGTCGTCACACCTTCGATGCCCGTTACGCTACCGAAGTCGAATACCAAGCCTGCAGCGGCAGTACTCGTACCGAGGAGGTTCTCACCGTAAGCACGGAAGCCTTGGAGGTTGTCACCTGTGTACTTGAAGAGACCGAGACCGGCGGTTTCATTGTTTTGGAGGGTGAAGATGGTAGCTTCAGCTTCAGCAGGCTTAGCCTTGGTTTCGATGGTACCAGTGAGGCTCTGGTCGATGGTTGACGTTGCAGTAGCTTCGTAATTGATGTTGAAGTTATACGTATTTGCGTTTGCTTCAATCAGCATTGGCGTATTGGCAGGAATCGTCGTTTCAACTTGCGTCAGCGTCAACTTGTTGACATTTACCTTACCTGTGTACACCTTAACCTCTGCAGGGATGGTCAAGGCAACGGGAGCGTAGAGGGTTGCCCAACCAGCTTCTGTTACGGTGACGGGGAGGGTGGTTACTTCTTCTAGCCACCAATAGTAACCGTTTGAGTTTGGGTTCGTACCTGAATCCATTTTATCTCTTGCACCATATATATAGCGATTTCCTTGTTGAACTTTATAGCAACCTCTTTGACCACCTTCGCTAAAGGTAAATTTGTTATTAGTAATATTACCTACTGCAATATAGGCAAAGTTGTTATTGCCACCAGCATTGCCAAAGTATTGACCATTGTTGAATGCAAGTAGTGTCTTTTGGTTTTCAACATCTTGGCAGTAGAGTAAAACGGCATTTTGTTGCTCGTTTTTAGTCTCTAAACGAGATTCCTTGAGTGTTTTAAGGATATACTGATTCTTATCTACACAGCGTAAGCGGTAGAATTTTCCGTTTTCAGGCTGATTGATGCTCAAGTTACTAATGAGTGTCTTTAGTTGAGTGTCTTTATCCGTAACTTGTTGTGCAGTTTCTGAACCTTGAGGATTGTCAGCTATTCTTTTAGCTTCGTTATACGTAGTTACGAAGTCTGCGTCACCTTGTTGTTGACTATATTTATTTACACCTTTACCAATACGCCATGTTTGGTCATAACTGTCTTTGTATGTTTCAGCTAAAGCTAATGTTTCCTGTAACTTTAAGATAGCGCGGTCTTTATCATTTAAGTCAGTCTTATTCAAGTCTGTATTTTCATTTAACTTGTAAAATTGAACCATGAATGTAGAGTTGCTACCTGCGCTGGTCCAACTACCTAAGTCATTGCCACTGAAATGTATGTAAGAATCACCAGCGGTGTTTCTTAAAAAGCAAGAATGTTCTTTTGGAGCAGATGTCGTTTCTCCGTTCAGAGGATCGGGCTTCGTGGTTACCCTTACTAATTCGCTACCCTCTCCGTATGCTACGAGTGGCTTCACGTGAGTTGCTTTATTAGGTAATTGCCATGATGCTTTTTTATTAGCTGTAGAAATAATGATGTTTCCATTTTTTACTTCTACATACCATACATAATTAACTGTGGTGGGTTCTTGATCAGTTCCTTTAGAAGTTGCAGTTGTTCCTACTACTTCATTTTGAAACTTGATAAAACCGACACCTTCGCCACCAGCACAATCATTATGGTCATTTACTTGCTTCAGTAAATAGTAACCATTTGTGACTTGCGTGGGTTCAGTAACTTGAGAAGGAATTTGTTTAATGCCATTTACAATGAACTGTTGTGCCCATGTAGCTCCAATCATTGTAAAGAAGAGCATCAAAAGTGTAGAAACTTTTTTCATAAAAAGATTAAGTATTTAGTTAGAAAAATAGATTCATTATTGAGAAAGGTGCTTTTCTATCGGTTATGCCTTTCTTTTTTCTGTTGAGGTAATTTGTAAGTTTACCCTGGTTATGATGTGTTTTGCGTAGGGTAAGCTATACTTACTGCCTTTTATTAATGCAAATGTAAAGATATATATCTTAATGGGGGGTAATTATTATAAATTAGTTTTAATTGCGTGGAATTGATTGGTTTAGTTTCTATATTAAGGGTATTATAAACTGTCAAGCAGTGGGTGGAAGGTATTGATTCGCGATTTTTCGTGATAGTAGGACTCTTTGTTTTGCGTTATACGGATGATGGTTGTTGCTGTTGGGTCACTATTTCCGTAGCTGAAGTTTGGTTTGCTATTGGGTAGCTGTTGTTGTACGGTCGCGGCATGCCGCGACCCATAGCATGGATAACTATTTTCGTAGCTGAAGGTTAGGTTTGCTTTTGGGTCGCGGCATGCCGCGACCGTACTTCCTTAGTGCTTCCATAGCGTGAGTAACTATTTTCGTAGCTGAGGTTAGGTTTGCTATTGGGTCTCGGCATGCCGCGACCGCACTTCCTTAGTGCTTCCATAGCATGGGTAACTATTTCTGTAGCTGAGGTTAGGTTAACTATTGGGTCGCGGCATGCCGCGACCGTACTTCCTTAGTGCCTCCGTAGTATGAGTAACTACTTCCGTAGCTGAGGTTAGGTTTGCTTTTGGGTCTCGGCATGCCGAGACCGTACTTCTTTAGTGCTTCCATAGTATGAGTAACTATTTCCGTAGTTGAAGTTAGGTTTGCTATTGGGTCGCGGCATGCCGCGACCGTACTTCCTTAGTACTTCCATAGCATGGGTAATTATTTCCGTAGCTGAAGTTAGGTTGGTTATTGGGTCGCAGCATGTCGTGATTGTCTTGCGCTCTCAAGCAGTTGTATTTATATCTCTATAGCTTGCAGTTCTATGTAAGCGAGTGATTTTCCTTGCTCGTAAAAAAACCGGTAATAAGGAAAAGCCTTATTACCGGTTGTCAATCAGAACTTATGTACTACCAATCCGCTACGCAGTTTGGGTTCAAACCATGTAGCTTTGGGGGGCATGATATTGCCACTGTCGGCAATGGTCATAATCTGGTCCATGCTCACGGGATAGAGGGCGAGTGCCATGATCATTTCGCCGGAATCCACGCGGCGTTGTAATTCTTCCAACCCTCGGAGTCCTCCTACAAAGTCAATGCGCTTGTCCTTGCGCAAATCCTTGATGTGAAGGAGTTCGTCGAGGATGAGACGAGAAGAAATGTCTACATCGAGGACACCGATGGGGTCGTTCGGATCGAACGTGCCCGGACGCGCTTCGAGGGCATACCAAATGCCACCGAGGTAGAGCGAAAACTCGTGGGGATGGCTCGGACGATAGGGGGTATTGCCCTTTGCTTCGACGGTGAAGTTCTTTTCAAGTGCCTGGAGAAAAGCTTCAGGCGACAGACCGTTTAAGTCCTTCACAACGCGGTTGTAGTCGAGGATCGTCAATTCGTCTGAGGGGAAACAAACAGCCATGTAATAGTTGAACTCTTCGTTGCCTGTCATAGATTCCTGGTTGCGCGCCATCTCGTCACCTACTAAAGCCGCAGCTGCTGAACGGTGATGGCCATCAGCAATGTACAAACTGTCCATGGCTTCGAATTCAGCCGTAATGGTTGCTTGATCCGTGGCGTCAGTCACGAGCCATAACTGGTGGCGGAAACCGTCAATTGGCGCAATGAAGTCGTATACAGGTTGGGTAGCAGCATATTTGCAACGGAGGGCATGAAGCGTGGGACGCGGATGGTATGCCAAAAAGACAGGTTCAACGTGAGCGCGGGTGGTGCGGACATGCTTCATGCGGTCCTCTTCCTTGTCACTGCGGGTGAGTTCGTGCTTTTTGATAACTCCTTGCATGTAGTCTGCCACACTGGCACAGACCACCCAACCATACTGCGTCTTACCGTTCATGGTCTGGGCATAGAGATAGTAGCACTCCTCTTGATCGGGGATGAGCCAACCTTCGCGTTGGAATTTTTCAAACTGTTCCGCACCGCTTTCGTATACGCGCGGATCGTATTCGCTGGTTCCTTCGGGGTAGTTAATTTCGGGTTTGATGATATGATAGAGGGACATCTCGTTGTCACCTGCTTCGGCGCGTGCTTCTTCAGAAGAGAGCACGTCGTAGGGGCGGCTTTCTACGCGCTCTACTAGTGCGGTAGGCGGACGGAGTCCACGAAAAGGTTTGATTTTGGGCATAGTCGTATGGAGAAGAAAGAAAAATGAGCGATAAGGGTAAAAGCCTTTGCAAACGAAGAGGATTTCGCTTTCTGCAAGTGCTACAGGAGGAGGAAGAGACTCACTAGAAACGTGCTCCAACTTCCTCCTTCCCGTAGGTTATTGAAGAAGTAGCTTTTACCAAGAGTAGCAACGTCACAGCGACTGTGTGTCGTTGCGTGGGTTGTTATTTATTAACCTGGAAAGTGTTTACACCGTTTTCAAGGAAGTCCACAATCTGGCGGGCTGCTGCCAATCCGGCATTGATATTAGCCTCCTTTGTCTGGGCCCCCATCTTCTTCGGCGTAAAGATGTAGCGTTCACCCAACATCTCAACAGCGTGTTCGTGATCCTTGAGTTTAAGATCCGTCACGTAGCGCAAGTCCGGGCGTTCGGCAAGAGCCTTGAGTAAGCCTTCTTCGTCGATGACATCCTGACGAGCCGAGTTTGCGAGGATACCATTCTTGGGCAACGCACTAATCAAGTCGTAACCGATGCTGCCGCGTGTCTCGGGTGTAGAGGGAATGTGCAGACTCACTATGTCGTTGTTAGCAAAGAAATCATGCAAGTCCTCGTAGGCCTTGTAACCCGCATCTACAATCTTCTGCGGACGGTGTGTGGGCGAATAACCCGAAATCGTCATGCCAAAACCTTCGGCAATGCGAGCCAAGTTTTGTGCAACGGCACCGAAAGCCATCAAGCCTATGCGCTTGCCCTTGAGTTCCGTGCCTGCTGTTCCGTTGAACTGGTTGCGGATGGCATAGAGCAATAAGCCCACAACGAGTTCTGCCACAGCGTTGGAGTTCTGACCCGGGGTATTCATGACCACTACCTGGTGAGCCGTAGCAGCTTCGAGGTCTACGTTGTCGTAGCCTGCACCGGCGCGTACCACAATCTTGAGTTGGGGAGCTGCCTCGATGACTTCAGCATCAACTTTGTCCGAACGAATGATGAGTGCATTGGCATCGGCCACAGCTTGGAGCAAGTCAGCCTTTTCCGTATACTTTTCGAGCAGTGCTACTTCATAGCCAGCTTCGGTCAGAATATCTTGAATACCTTTGACAGCAACGGGTGCAAAGGGTTTCTCGGTAGCAATAAGTACTTTCATGGTAAGGAGGGAATTAAGAGCAACAATCCCCCTCCGCTCCATCGGAATGAACTGATAAAGGGGAGAGGGACGTTTGTTGCGGATATAAAATTGGAATGAATGACTAAAGGGAGAAATGGGGGATGAAAGCGGCGATAGTTTTCAAAGTAGAGATCCGATGCTTTCTCCGCATCCCATTTATTTATGGAGCTGTTCGAATTCCTGCATGCAAGCTACGAGAGCCTGTACGCCTTCGAGCGGCATGGCATTGTAGCAAGAAGCGCGGAAACCACCTACAGAGCGGTGACCCTTGACGCCTTGCATACCCTTGCTCTGGGCAAACTTGAGGAAGTCGGCTTCAAGTTCCTTGTATTCATCGGCCATGACGAAGCAGATGTTCATGAGTGAACGGTCTTCCTTCGCAGCAGTACCCTTGAACATCGGGTTGCGGTCGATTTCAGCATAGAGTAAGTCGGCACGTTCCTGTGCACGGCGAGCCATTTCTTCGACACCACCTTGAGCCTTAATCCACTTAAGGTTCTGCAGTGCGCAGTAAATGGGCACAACAGGAGGCGTATTGAACATACTGCCCTTTTCTACGTGGGTGCGATAGTCGAGCATGGTCGGAATGGGGCGGCTCACCTTACCGAGAAGTTCATCCTTTACGATAACGAAGGTTACACCAGCCATCGAAAGGTTCTTCTGAGCACCACCGTAAATCAAGCCGTACTTGCTGACGTCTACGGGACGAGAGAAGATGTCGGATGACATATCGGCAACGAGAGGTACCGGGCTGTCGAGATCCTGACGGAGTTCCGTACCGTAAATCGTATTGTTGGTTGTGATGTGAAAATAGTCTGCGTCGGCAGGGATTTCGTAGTCTTTCGGAATAAATGTATAGTTTGCATCGGCTGAGGAAGCAACTTCTACGGCTTCGCCAAAGAGTTTTCCTTCCTTGAGTGCCTTCTTGGCCCATACACCGGTATTGAGGTAGGCAGCCTTCTTCTCCATGAGGTTGTAGGGGACCATGCAGAACTGGAGGCTTGCACCGCCACCGAGGAAGAGCACGGAATAGCCTTCGGGAATATGAAGCAACTCCTTAAAGAGTGCCTGTGCTTCGTCCATCACAGCTTGAAATTCCTTTGTGCGGTGACTGATCTCCATGAGTGAGAGACCCATATCTTGAAATTCAACACAAGCTTCAGCTGTAGCCTTCATTACTTCCTGCGGGAGGATAGAGGGACCCGCGCCAAAATTGTACTTCTTCATTGTGTTTCGTTTTATGGTATGATTAGGATGTTTTGACGCGGGCGAAGGTAGGTGTTTTTTTAGTAGACACCAAAGGCTTTACCCGTTTTTTTCGTCGAGTCCTTGTATTTTGAATGGAGGTGTTGCAAGGTATATTGCACAAAATGAAAGTCTGATTGGTTTAATCGTGTAGAAATAGTCATGCAAGTTGTCAAAATATAGCGTTTTTGCAGGAGAAAGGGTGAAACAAAGTGCAGGAAGGTATTTTGCAAAATTCATCCGCTGAAGGATGGCACACTAATGGGTCGCCAATGCTGTACGGTCGCGGCATGCCGCGACCCATAGCAGAAGTAACTTTACCCGCCGAAGAAAGAATGGCATACTAATGGGGTGTCAATGCTGTACGGTCGCGGCATGCCGCGACCCATAGCAGAAGTAACTTTATCTGCCGAAGAAAGAATGGCATACTAATGGGTTGCCAATGCTGTACGGTCGCGGCTTGCCGCGACCCATAGCAGAAGTAACTTCATCTGCCGAAGAAAGGATGACATATTAATGGGTCGCGGCATGCCGCGACCGTACAACAATTACGTTTCAGCTCGTTCAATCTTCTTTTTTCGAAAAGCACGGTTTCATGTGCATCGTAAAACTTCCATTTTGGGGAAAAGCACGGTTTCACGTGCCTACTTCAAATCACTTCTTCGGCCATTTCTCCTTATTTTGTTTCTGATAAGGGGGAATACTTATTCAAAGGAAAACTTTTCTCGGCGTAGTGAAGAGAGTCAACGAAGCATGCAGTGAAGAACAACACCGTATGCTCCGTAAGCTGAAAACCAACTCCCATAAAACCGCACACAGAACTAAAATGTGTGCGAGAAAATGTTTACCTTTGCCCGCAAGAATCTAGTTAGCGGTCTGACTAGCCTATGAATAAAGCTTTTTCCTTATCAACGATGAGTTAGCCGAACGTGGCGCAGACTGCAACCCCATACATTATATATAAGAATCACATGAGTGAACAACTGAAAAAGATTAAGCAGCTCGTGGAGCTTCGCCAAAAGGCCCGTTTGGGTGGTGGCGAGAAGGCAATCGAAAAGCAACACGCTAAAGGTAAAGCTACTGCACGCGAGCGTATCGAACTTTTGCTCGACAAGGGTTCCTTTGAAGAAATGGATATGTTCAAACTCCACCGTTGCCATAACTTCGGTATGGAGAAGAAGCAATTCCTGGGCGATGGTGTAGTTGCTGGTAGCGGTACCATCAACGGCAGACTGGTGTACGTATTCGCACAGGACTTTACCGTAAATGGTGGCTCGCTTTCTGAGACGATGGCACAGAAGATTTGCAAGGTCATGGATCAGAGTATGAAGATGGGTGCACCCTGTATCGGTTTGAACGACTCGGGTGGTGCTCGTATTCAGGAAGGTATCAATGCCCTTGCCGGTTTCGGTGAAATCTTCCAGCGCAACATTGAGGCATCGGGTGTGGTTCCTCAAATCTCAGGTATCTGTGGTCCTTGTGCCGGTGGTGCAGTTTACTCACCCGCGTTGACTGACTTCGTGGTTATGCTCGAAGGTGTGAGCTACATGTTCTTGACCGGACCGAAAGTCGTGAAGACTGTGACTGGTGAAGACGTAACGCAGGAAGACCTTGGCGGTGCTGGCGTTCACTCTTCAAAAAGTGGTGTGTGTCACTTCACTGCAAAGACGGAAGAAGAGTTCGCTCAGTTGATTCGTCGCCTCCTTTCTTACATTCCTCAGAACAATTTGGAACGTGCCCCCCGCGTGGAATGCACAGATCCGATCGACCGCAAGGAAGACTCACTCAATGAAATCATTCCCGACAACCCCAACATGGCTTATGACATGTACAAGGTCATTGGTGCAGTGGTGGATAATGGTGAGTTCATGGAGGTACAACGTAACTTTGCTCGCAATATCATCATCGGTTTTGCCCGTTTCAACGGTCAGAGCGTCGGCGTAGTGGCTAACCAGCCCAGCGTATATGCGGGTGTCCTCGATTGCAATGCTTCTCGTAAGGCCGCACGCTTCGTGCGTTTCTGCGATTGCTTCAATATCCCCATTGTTTCGCTCGTCGATGTTCCCGGTTTCCTCCCCGGTACGGGTCAGGAATACAACGCAGTTATCGACCACGGTGCTAAACTGCTTTATGCTTACGGTGAAGCAACCGTACCCAAGGTTACCGTTACGCTGCGTAAGAGCTACGGTGGTTCACACATTGTGATGGGTTGCAAGCAGCTCAAGGCTGATCTCAATTATGCATGGCCTTCTGCCGAAATTGCCGTGATGGGTGCTTCGGGTGCAGTGGCTATCCTCGATGGTAAGGAAGCTAAAACGAAGGAAGATCCCAAAGCCTTCCTCGCAGAGAAGGAGAAGGAGTACAACGACCTCTTCACCAATCCCTATAAGGCAGCCGAGTACGGCTACATTGACGATGTTATCGAGCCGCGCAACACGCGCTTCCGCATCTGCCGTGCCTTGGCACAGTTGGAGAATAAGCGCGAAACGCGTCCGGTTAAGAAGCACGGTAACATTCCTTTGTAGTCAAACCGTCAGCCTGGGAGCAGCTTGATGGAGGCGAACGTCTTACGGACGACGACCAGCCTCGCGACTGCTCCCGAGCTGATAAAATATCAATCAATGAAGACATTTCAATACAAGCTCGGAGATAAAGTGCTGAGCATCCGTCTCGACGAGAAGCAGGGTACGATTGCCGACTTTCTCGTAGACGGTTGGCACCATCAGCCTGCTGAAGAGGAAATGCCTGCCTATGCTGCCGCTATCGCGCTTGCACTTATTGAACACGAAGTGGAAATTGTGCACGACGATGAACCGGGTATCATCACCGTAGAGCACCATAGCACGGGCTGGAATAACCCTTCTAACCTCATGAATTCGCTTATTTAGTCATCACACAGCTATTATCCCCAATGAAACAATATAAATATACCATCAACGGTGTGCAGTTTGATGTAACAATTGACAGCATCGTTGGTTCAAAGGCGAAGGTCGAGGTCAATGGCATTCCCTTTGAAGTAGAAATGCAGGGTTCTTCTCTCGTAGAGGAGGCTCTTCCCACTGTAACAACCTCTGATGCTCCGGCTGCTGCACCCGTTGCGGCTGCTCCGGCTGAGGCTCCTGCCGCTGCTGCACCTACTGCAACGAGTGGCCCGGGTGCAGGTGCGCCCGTAAAGGCTCCGCTTCCTGGTGTAGTAACGAAGATTCTCGTTCAGGCTGGTCAGGCTGTCAAGAAGGGCGAGACGGTTCTCGTACTTGAAGCCATGAAGATGGAGAATAACATTACGGCTGAGGCCGATGGTACCGTTACGGGTATCTGTGTTGCGGCTGGCGACAGCGTGATGGAAGGTACGACGCTCTTAACGATTGGCTAATCGCATTGCAGTAGCATTGCTATCCATGTTTTAGGCAAGACAGGAAACTGTTCGAGTCGGTTAACCGACAGGGACAGCTTCCTGTTTTCGTTGATAAGGAGGGAAGCGGGTCTGTAAGCAGTTGCTGTTTTTCCAGGACTGTGTCACTGGGGGAGATAAATACTTACCTTTGCTCATTTCATTTCTTACACAGATCGAAGCAAGTCTGTTTCTCTTTTTCCTTTTGTCTATCCCTCTTGTTGTCGTAACTTTGCCCCGAATTTTTTAAATATCAATCCCTATTTTATGAAGAAAGTACTATTACTCTGTATGGCTCTGGTAATGAGCCTGGGTGGAGCACGTGCCGACGAGGGTATGTGGCTCTTGAAGTTGATGGAGGAACAGCACTTGGCAGACTCGTTGCGCAAGGCGGGACTGCAGTTGCCTCCCGAAGCACTTTATAACGAGAGTGCTCCCTCGTTGCGCGAATGCGTAGGTATCTTTGGTGGTGGCTGTACGGGTGAAATTGTCAGCCCCGATGGTCTCGTACTGACCAACCATCACTGTGGCTTTAGCTATGTGCATGCCATGAGCGGCATAGGTCATGACTACATGAAGGACGGTTACTTTGCAAAAAGTCGCGCAGAAGAGTTGCGTACGCCCGATGACTTGACCTTTACCTTTGTGCTTCGTGTACAGGAAGTGACCAAGGAAGTTGGCGAGGCAGCCAAGAAGGCTAAGGCTGACGAATATACGGCTCAAAGCCAGGGCTTTCTCCGTCCACTCGCCGATAAGCTCTTTAAGAAAAGCGATTTGAAGAAGAAGAAAGGCGTCAAGGTACGTATCGTGCCCTTCTTTGGTGGCAACCGTTTCTATATGTTCTATGAACAGGAGTTCTTGGACGTACGCTTGGTAGCCAATCCTCCCCATAACATCGGTCAGTTTGGTGGCAATTCCGACAACTGGATGTGGCCTCGACAGAATGCCGACTTTGCGATGTTCCGTATCTATGCTGACAAGAACGGTGATCCCGCAGCTTATAGCAAGGACAATGTGCCCCTCAAGGTTAAGAAGTTCCTGCCCATCTCACTCAAAGGCTTGAACGAGGGTGATTACACCATGATTATGGGCTTCCCCGGCCGTACTAGTCGCTACTTGACGGCTGCTCAGGTGAAGATGCGTTGCGAAAGCCAGAATGCCCCCTTTGTGATTGCAGGTAACCCCTTGCTCAAGTATTACAAGGAGTTGATGGATCAGAGTGACGAACTCCGCCTCTTGCTCGAAGATGAGTATTTCTCTTGGGGTAACACGGTGAAGAACTTTGGTGGTATGAACGAGGCGGTTGAGAAGATTGACCTCGTGGGTCAGAAGCAAGCTGAAGAGGCTCGCTTCCGTGCCTTTGCCAAGCAGAGTGGTAAGAAGGAATATGCTGATGTGATCGATCGCATTGCGAAGGTGTGTGAAACGTATGGCGATACGCTCCACGATGCCGGTCTCTTCACCATTACGCTGGCACTTCAGAACTTCCAGGCTCCTGCAGGCTTGGTAGACGATTGGGCCAAGGTTGTAAAGGCTGGTAAGGAGAAGGATATCACGGCCGCTAAGCAGGCTTTGCTCGCTGCGGTGAAATTTGCTTCGCCCCGTGACTTTGCAATCGACCGTGGCAAGTTGGAATTGCTCGCTCCCTACTTCGTGAAGTACAAGAAGTTGGCTACGGCTCCTGCTTACTTGGAAGGCAAGGACGCAAAGGCTGTTGTGGACTATATGCACGAGGTTTACACGAAGTCAATCTTTGCTGACTCTGCTCGTCTGGTGAAGGCTGTTGAGTCCAAGGACGTTGCCGCATTGCAGGGTGACTTGCTTTATAAGCTGACGGATGCGAACTATATCTACTCAATGAAGCTGAATACGAGCTTGCAGAAGTATGGTCAGCAGATGGCTGAGTTGAACAAAATCTATGTAGGCGGTCTTTGCGAAATGTATGACTGGTCAAAGGCTCCCGATGCGAACTTCACGCTCCGTATGACTTACGGTCACATTTGTGATTTGAAACCTCGTGACGCGGTGCGTTATGACTGGAAGACGGTGCTCGACGGTATGTTTGAGAAGGAAAGTAAGACTGAGAGTGATTACTTCATCAACGAACGTCTGCGCAAGCTCTATGAAGCAAAGGACTTCGGTCGCTATGCACGCAAGGACGGTAAGCTTCCGACTTGTTTCCTTTCAAACAACGACATCACAGGCGGTAACTCTGGTTCGCCGATTATGAATGCAAAGGGCGAAATGATTGGTTTGGCATTTGATGGTAACATCGAGTCTTTGTCATCTGACCTCAAGTTCAACCCTGCGCTTCAACGCTGTATCAATGTGGACATTCGTTTTGTACTCTTCATCATCGACAAGTTTGGTGGTGCAAGTTATGTACTCGACGAAATGGACATCCGCGAATAAGCTCTTAGAACTTTGTTTGGGTAAGTCGATTCGAGTAAGATAATCCATACGGGGATAGCTCTCTTTGAGTAGGACAGTTTTGATCATTCTACTGCTTAGGGAATCTCTCTCTTACTCATAACGTTTACGAACGTACTTGCCCGTTATCTAAACCAATTGAAGTGCGCACTTCTTTTAAAGGGAGTGCGCACTTTTGTTTTTTAAGGGAGTGGATGTGTAGGGAAAACTGTCAGGGGAAATAGCCTGACGCTTCATCCAGTATCTTTGGGTTTTCACATTCCGTTTATCCTTACTTCAATACAAAGGCGGCAGACTCCTTTTCGGGAATCTGCCGCCTTAAATTTAGACGAGCATTGAAATGCTATGCTATCTGTTCGTAATTTAGAAGTTGAGGCGAACACCTACCTGGCAGTGCCAACGTGAGAAGATGTTGTGCTTCTGAGGCTCGTTGTTCTTGTTGTATTGGAACTCAGCTACCTTGTTACCGTTAGCATCTTCCGTGAGCTTTGAAATCTTCAACGGAGCATACGTCCAGTCTACGCTGTAGTTGGCACCCCACTTCTTGTTGAGCATGTTTGCGAAGTTGATGATGTCAAACGTAAATTCGAGCTTGCCAATACCCTTCACGTTGTGGATGTGCTGGGCGAGGTGGAGGTCAATCTGGTGTTCCCACTTAGACAAGTTAGAGTTGCGTTCAGCAAACTGTCCGCGGTGATCCTTGGCATAGCTGTCGTTGGCAATCCACTGACCAAACTGCTTGCGATCCTCTTCCGTCTTGAAGTTCATCTTCTGCAATTCATCTTCCGTCGGGATATAGAGGAGTGAGTTTTGTGCTTCAGAGTCACCGTTGAAGTCCGTGCTGCGGTTGTCGTTCATCACGAGGCTGTAGCGAGAGCCAGAGAAGCCGTTGTAAACTACAGCAATCGTCGTGCTCATCCAACCGTTGAGGTACTTGGGTGAAGTATAGCTTGCCTGCAAGAGGATGCGGTGAGGCGTATCAAACTTAGAGAAGCCCAATTCCTTGTCAGAGTTGCTGTCGACTGAAGCATTTTTCTTCCAGTTAGACGAAGCTACTGATGACTTACCATCGTTGACAGCCTTTGCACGGCTGAAGGTGTAGCTTGCTGAAAGGTCGAGACCGAAAGCGAAACGCTTTTCGAGCTGAGCAGCAATTGAGTAAGTATAGCCCTTATTGGTATTCTTCAAATTGATGATAGAGTAGTAGTCACTCTTCGTGTTAGAATAATAAGGAGCGGCAGAAGCTTGAACACCGGGAACAGCATAGCTTTGCTTACCCGTGTTTTCGAGGGCGAGGTTTTCGAAGAACACGTTGTTCATCGTCTTAGAGTAAACACCTTCGAGGGTGAACTTCACGTCACCGGGCAACATCTGTTCGAGGGCCAAGTTCGCGCGAAGTACTTGCGGGTACTTGAAGTCCTTATCGATTGTTACGATGTCGGGGTTGTCGGCACGACCCTTACCCTGGTTATCCTTGATAGCCTGCATCGGATTCTTACCATACTTGGCAAGTGTGGGTACATCACCTCGGTTGATTGTTGTACCCTTCATCGCCATACCCGTATTGTTGTAGGCATTAGAGAGCCATACGAAGGGCACGCGACCCGTGAAGATACCGACACCACCGCGCAACAGGGTGCGGTGCTCATTGTCTACGTACCAGTTGAAGCCGAGACGGGGAGAAACGAGTACCTTAGCACCCGGCATATCGCCTACATGTACGCCAAATCCCTTCTTGTCAGAATATTCATTAAACTTCGGGTTGACCATGGGGTCGTTGAAGGTTACAGGAATGTCGATACGCAAACCGAGCGTAGCGTTGAAGTTGCGATTAACTGTCCACTTATCCTGTGCGTAGAAGCCAAACTGACCTGCTTTGAGTACCGGTGCATACTTCGTGTTACCACCCGTCACTTCAGGGTCGGTATACTTGTAAGTAAATGACTTCGGTTTGTCACTCATGAAGTCCTCGAGTGATTCATAGTCCCATGAACCGTTAGAGGCCTGAATAAAGAGGTTCTTGAGGCGGTAGAACTCGTTGTGCGTACCAAATGTAATGGTGTGGTCGCCCTTGTACCAAGCGAGGTTATCCTCAAAAGAGTAAATGTCCTGGTCGAGTTTGTTGGCACCTGAAGAATAGTCGGTACCGATGTTGGCAGTCAACAAGGACTGACCGTCAGCGCCAGCAATATCCATGATGCGCACCGTCGGACCCTGGTAAGGCACTTCACGTTCATCGCGTACGAAGGTTGCAGAGGCACGGAACTCATTGTAAAGGTTGTCGTTGAAGCGAGAGTTAAGTTCGGCTACAATAGAGTTCGTCTTATTCTTCTGACGATAGCTTGAACGGTTGAAGCGGTAGCTGGTTGATCCTGAACCGTACTTGTCATCGAAAGAGTCGTTGTGCTGGTAGCGCAAAGCCAGTTTGTGCTGGTCGTTGATGTTCCAGTCTACACGGGCGAGCAAGCCAAATGACTTCTGTTCGATGTCGCGCTGACCGTAGTTTTCGTTAAAGCCTGTCAGCTCGTTGTACTTGTCAGCGATTTGTTTAGCCGTAGCTTCCGTGATATACTGAGGCGTGTAGCCGGGGTATACAGCAGAGGGGTAGCTTTCCTTCTTGCCTTCTGCACTTACGAAGTAGAAGAGTTTGTCCTTGATGATTGCGCCGCCGAGGGTACCGCCATAGGTGCGGTCGAACTGCTGCGTCATGGGCATCTTCTTGTAATCGTTGAGTGCGCTGTACTTGCCGTACATGCTTTGGTTGTTGAAGAAGGTATAGGCTGAAGCATGCGTATCGTTGGTACCCTGCTTGGTTACCACGTTGATAGCACCACCCGTAAAACCGCTCTGACGTACGTCGAAGGGAGCTACTACGACTTGCATTTCCTGGATAGCATCCATTGAAATGGGGTTGGCACCTGTCTGGCCGCCATTAGTACCTCCAGAGGAGAGACCGAAGACGTCGTTCATGACCACACCGTCAATCTGGAAACTGTTGTAACGGTTGTTTGAGCCAGCAAACGTGATACCACCATCCTTATTGGTCATGGCCATCGGACTGTTCTTCACCAAGTCGTAGACGTGGCGGTTGACGGTAGGAACGTTTTCAATCTGATCGATGCTGTAGTTTTCTGCGGCACCACCCTTTTGCTTGCGTGCACCGGTTACGGTTGCTTCGCCGAGCGTGTTGTCCTTCGGTGTGAGGTTAACGTTAATGGGCGTAGCGTTACCCAATTCAAGGTAGAGCTTGTCATAAACCTTCTCGCCATAGCCAATGTAGCTGATGCGAATGGTGTACGGACCGCCCGTACGCATACCTTGGATGGTGTAACGACCATCCTTGTTGGATGCGGCACGATAGCGCGTTCCTGAAGGATTGTGGATTGCGGTCACGGAAGCACCGATGACAGGCTGGTTGTTTTCATCCACGATCTGACCCGTAACGGCAGAGGTGGTGACTTGGGCACTGGCGCAAATAGCAAAGGCAGGAGCAGTCAGTGCAGCCAACATGATTTTGGAAAACTGTTGCATACTTCTTTTTTGAGGAGTAATTAGTAAAACAGGGTTGAAGTCTTCTATCCATTTACCGGGTTTTGTTACAAGATGAGGGATGCGTAGACGTGAAAACGATAGCAGAAAGCATCCGTCAAACTGTCCCGCTGGCCAGTACTGAATAAACTACCCGATTACCCTAACCCGATACGTGAATAAAACTTGCACAAAACGCAGAGAAACGGATAAAAAACTTGTTTACACTGCAAAAGTACTGCCAATATTTCGTATAACAGAGATGATATGGTTACGTTTCAACTAATTTCTATAGAATATTTAAGAGTGGACACTATACGGCACAAATTGGAGGGGGCAAACGGTGTTTGGGATGGGTAAAAGTTGTCGAATGGTGTGTATAGCTTCCTTCTTTGGTTCGTTCGATTACAAAAAAGCGGCGAAGCAGTAGCGTAGTAGCTACTCCTTCGCCGTTTATGCATTCACTTGGTGTGGGTGCCAAGTTTCGGATCGTTAGAAGCTAACCGTACCCAAGTTGCGGTCAACGAGGATACCGTCCTTCATCTTCAAGTTGTACTTACCTGCCTTCTTGGCGCGGAACTTAATCACGAAGAGTTCCGGACTTCCTTCTTCGAGCAAGAAGTTGTTGCCGCGGTTGACAAAGGTCGGATAGAGTGCCTTGACACCATTGGTGTGCAAGCGGTCGTAGGTCAAGTTCACCATTTCCTTCATACCCTTGAGTTCGGTGCCGAGGTACTCGAATTCGTCGGTATTGTAAGGCAGTGCGAAGCTGAGGCCGTTGACAGCATGGAGATCCTTACCCGTTACGGTGATTTCCACTACATCGCCTGCAGCGTAAGCCTTCTTGTTGGGCGTAAGTACCAAACTTCCTGTTACTTGATCGTTGTTGTTAGCTACACCACCGTCAAGTTCTACGGTTACACAGGAGATGTCGTAAGCGTCAATCAAACCATTCTTGTTGATGTCGCCCGCGCTGACGTAGTCAAAGTCGCCATCGCCCTTACGCAGACCGGTATAGTTCATGTAGGACGTGAGATCGTTGTCGTCAATGCGCTTGTCGTGGTTGATGTCACCCTGGAGGAAAGGTTCGGTTCCTTCCTGACGGAAGATGTACATCTCGCGGCCTGAAGCAAAGTTGCCTACAGCCTGGTCTACGTGCATCTTGAGGTAGCGCACTTCGGGATTGCCTGCAAAGCGGATGGTCTGTGTCTTACCATCGGTAGCCCAAGTGAAGGCCTCGGGCTGGCTCCAGTGTTGACGATCCGTACTGTAAGAGAGTGTACCCTTGATGAGCGTACCGTTGCCACCATCCTCACGCGGGAGGTATTCGAGACGATCGAGCTTGTTGACCGAACGGAGGTCGATGGTCATGTCGAACGGAATGGCTTCGCCCTTACCCCACTTCGAATGCCACATAGACTTTTCGTCAAAGTCGAAGAGCTTGTTGATGTCATTGCCTGGCTGGTTCTCGCAGGTAGTTTGAGCCTTGATGTCGCGTACAGCGAGTTCGAGCGGGTTGCTCAAAGTCGTAGCAGATACGGTGTTCCAATCAGAGTGGCCGTCCTTGTTAACTGAACGAACCTTGAAGGAATAAGTCGTTTCGGGTTTCAGACCGTCGAAGGTGAACTTTGTATCGCGGATGGTCGAATAGAGCATACCTTCAAACTCTACTTCATAGTAGTCAGCATTGGCTACCTTATCCCAAGTGGGAGTGAGGTCGAAGATGCCGATACCCTTTTCGGTGAAGCTAGCCTTCGGAGCCGTAAGGGCACCCGATTGTGTGCGCAAGCGGTCAGCCGGTGCAAAGGTAAAGCCATTGATCGTCACATTGACACCATTTTCGCTGACGTTGGTCTTAGCCAACTTGACGAGCAATTGTGCATTCTTGGTGATGACCTTCTTAGCAGCTTCAGAACCTGGTGTTGAGAAGCGGTTGAGGTTGGGAGTAGCGTGGTAGAAGTAAACATTCTCGCCCTTTTCGAAGGCTTCGAGTGAAGTCACTTCCTGAAGCTTAACACTCTTCTTACCCACCTTGGCAACTACCTTCTTGGGAGCAGCAGTAACGTTGATGCGGAACTCTGTCAGCTTGTTGAGTTCGTTGCCGGTAAAGTTGCCGATAGCCGGTTCTACCTGGATGGTCAGTTTATCCTTTTCTACTTGCGTAGTCAGGGCTGTACGCATGCTTTGACCACTGAGGTAGGCTTGAGTCTTACCGTCGTCGTCGTATTCCGTAAATTGCGTGCCTTCTGCAGCATAGATTTCGTAAGCGCGGTAGTCCTTACGGATTTCAGACGGTGTGTTGTTGGGGTTGGTCATGGGGATGATTGCATCAGCCTTGACAAATACGGGAAGTTTCCAGATGGGAGCTTCGTAATTGTTGATAATGCGTCCGCCGCTGTATACATCGCCATTGTAATAGTCAACCCAGTTTCCTTCGGGTAAGTAGATACCGTTACGGATGTCATTGCCTTCCTTGTCCATTTGCGTGTCCTTATAGATAGGCGCTACGAGGAAGCTCGGACCGAAGAGGAACTGATATTGCGTAGCTGTGCCCAGCGTATAGTCGTTGGGATAGTCAAGGAACATGGCGCGAACCATCGGCTTGCCGTCTACAGCCTCGCGTGCGATGGTGTAAGTGTAAGGCATGAGTTCGCTCTTCAATTTCAAGTACGAGCGGTTGATGCTGGTAGCGGGTTCACCCAATACTTCCGGATATTTCGGATTTGAACCCCAACCATCCATGTTGAGTTCCATTGGGGTAAAGGTCTTCCACTGGAATTCACGGACATTGACTGGCATGTTTTTGCCACCAAAGATACCGTCGACATCCGAAGTGATGTTGGGCTGGCCTGAAAGTCCAGAACCGATGAAGGTCGGGATGTGGAAACGGATATATTCCCAGTCACCACCCGTTTGGTCACCACTCCAGATACCGGCATAGCGCTGTGTACCAGCCCAGCCGTCGAGTGAAATGATAAAGGGACGGGCGTTTGAACCATAATAAGGCATGATTTCACCTACGTCAGCCACACCGTTAAGGCCGAACGAGTAGCCGGCACCTACCCAAGCTACGTCCGTCTTGAGTACACGTACTCCGGCATCGCGTACTTCCTTTACAATGTCACGTTGAAGCAAGGCCTCGATACCTTCCTTCGGGTGAAGGTCACTCTGTGTCCAAAGACCAATTTCTACACCTTTCGAACGGGCATAGTCACCAAACTCCTTGAGGTTTTGGATGTTGCCGTCGAGTGTGGAGGTCTGGCCATAACCTGCTCCGTAACCATCGTTGGGGAGGAACCAGCCGAGAGGCATGTCGTTCTTGAAGTAACGGTCGATGGCAGCACGTGCAGAGAACTGGTAGTTGTTTTTCTCGCCGTTTAGGCTTTCCTTGATACCACCATTGTCTTTTTGGCTTTCGTTGTAACGTTTGCCGTCTTCATAGAGCATGAAGCCCTTCGGATCTTCCTTCCAGTAGTCGCGGTTGTAAGCGTTGAGGTGACCCTGATAGAAACCAAACTTGGGGAGCAATACGGGATTACCCGTGAGTTGGTAGAAGTCGTTAAGCAGTTCGACGGGTTTCTCATTGACCATGATGAATGCGTCGAGGTAAGCTTCCTGGTGTGAAAGAATTACCTTGCCTGCTTCGGTTGCACCGAAGTCATAGCGGCCAGGCTTGAACGTATGCCACAACAGACCGTAGCCCTTCGTACTCCAATAGAAAGGAGTCGGTGAGGCAACACCACCATCCACCCAGTTGTTGGTGTTTTCAATGGCAATCGCCTTTCCCTTATGTGAGAAGCGTCCGTTTTGCACGCCACCGCCGTAGAAATATTCGTTGTCACGAGCCTTAAATGTCAGGGTAGTTCCATTCTTGTCGAAGGCAACAGGAGCAACACTTTCGATAACAGCTTTGCCCGTGCGCTTGTTGGTGACAGTCATCAAGCCGTTACGCTTGTCTAAACTCACACAGATTTTACCAGTTGCAATTTGGATGGTTGCATTGTCTGTTTGAACGTCTACTCCCATTGTAGCGCGACGTGCTGAATTGGCCAAAATAGTTGCAGGAGGGGTGGCCTGTGGGTCGCGAACGATGCCGCCTTTGTCGTCACGGAAAAGGCGGAAGATGTTTTCGCCGTAGAAATCCATTGTCAGGCGTTTGCCGTCTGCATAGGTAATTTCTACTGTCGTAGGATTGATCTTTTCAGCTTTGCTGATGGGGTGATTGACAGCGTCTTGCTGCTGGGTAATGCCTGCCGCCAGCGGGAGAGCTTGAGCAGTTTGGTTACCAAAGGTCAAACCCGCTACGGCAAGAGGCAATGCCATTACCAATGTAGCGCGTGACTTGTTTTTCTTTTGTTTACTCATAAGAATAAATCGATAGGTTGCTTGATAAATGAGAAGCAAATGGAAAGATTGGAGAAGGAATCACAGCCGTGTTTAGCTTCTTTATGGGAACAAGCAGGTTTTGTGGCTGTGATCCTGTTGAATATTCGCAACAAAAGTACTTATTTCTTGATAAGAAAAGGGAGTTTCACTACGCTGAAACTCCCTTTTCCAAAAGCTTTTTAATAACCCAACCCCTCAAGCAGGAAAGCAATAACCACTAAGAGGGCAAAGGTTAGCATGTTGCGTGAGGTAAAACCAAGGATGCGGTTGAGCGCACGCCCTTGATGGATTTGTACCATCTTGCGCCAGGTAAGGTAATGAGGCAAGAGGTAAAATAAGGGCAAGATGGCTACCCATAGATGTCCGTAAAGAGCTATCATAGCCACAGCGATATAGCCTGCTATGCCTTGTAGCAGATAGAAAAGCGAACCAAACTTTTCACCCCACACGACAATGAGGGTACGTTTGCCGCTGAGGAGGTCTTGCTCACGGTCGCGGTAGTTATTGAGTACCAAAAGGGTGTCGGTTACCAGTCCACAAGCTGCTGCCAACCACCAGACGGATGGGGTAAGGGTACCCGTTTGTACGTAGTAGGTGCCGCAAACGGGCACGAAGCCAAAGAAGACCCATACCAGCAGGTCGCCACAACCATTGTAGGAGAGTAGGGTCGTGTAGAGAAAAGCAAAGACCACACAAGCTAAGCCCAATCCAATCAAAACCATGCCGCCATAGGGCAACAATCCGCAACCGGTTGCGCAGGCGGCAAGCAATGTGACAAAGATTCCTCGTTGCATTGCCTGTGGGGTAATCCATCCCTGTGCACAAGCACGTTCGGGACCCAGTCGGTCTTCGCGGTCACTCCCCTTACGGAAGTCAAAGAGGTCGTTAATAAAGTTGGCCGCAATCTGCATTAAGGCTGCAAAAAGGCAGCAAAGCAGGGCAGGCTTCCCTTGTGCTCCTCCTTCAGCATAAGCCAAAGCTGTAGCTGTGAGCACCGGGATAAGAGCGGCAGTCAGCGTTTTCGGACGGGAAGCCAAAAACCAAGCATACAGACTGTTGGGACGTGGAGCAGAAGGTTGAGGAGAAATCGGAGAGTTTTGCATGAGAAGAAAAAGAGTAGAAAGGTCGAGAGGAATGGATGATACGAACAGTAAATAACTCGCTTGGGGAGCGAATAGCCCGCTTGTTTATAAGTATTCCAGCAGTTGAACCAGCGACTTCGGGTCTTTCCAACTCCAGAAACGGTCCTTCATCAGTTCCTTGAAATCTGCTTGTTTTTCTTTGCGTACAAAGGGCTTGAAGTCCGACTCATTGGCAGGAATAATTGTTCCCTGAATGCTGAAATAGTATTTGTCCATCAAGGGGATGCCGAGGTCATCGTCACGTTTGTCTTCGTTCATGTTCATGAATACATTGAAGTCCGACATTTCAAAGAAGTCCATACCCGCTCCTCCGCTTTCTTCTTCGCGGTAGCGCGTCATGTTGACGGTTGTTTTGCAGAGCAGGTAGTTGTAATCTTTCTTTGCTACTACGCGTGCCATGACAGAGTCAACCTTTACAAATTCTACGCTGTCTCCAAAGGTTACACCGAAGATGCCCTTTGTGAAAGCACGCATGATTTTGCCGTTTTCCATATACACCAAGGAGGCATCCTTGAGGTAGATGTTAGCCTTGGCTTCTACTTTTCTGCCAAACGACTGGCGTATCTTGGCATCTTGAAATTCAGGATAGAGAAATACCGAACGGCTACGTTTCACTTGTTGGCTTAATTGAGCAGAAACGGTAGAGGTACATGCCAATAGCAATGTAAAGAGAAGAATGAGTGTCTTTTGCATAAGGCGATAATGTTTAGTTGTGTGTATGAGGTGTGAGCTGTCCCAAACAGCGTGGGCAGTTGTGTTAACAGGGGTGGGGGAGCTTTTTTGTGGAGTTTTCGAATGGTTGCCCCCTTTCCCCTGGAAATCACTCTTTTGTGGAACAGCTTGCTTTAGAGTCTGTTAGCGTCCCAACTTCTTGATGACAAAGTCTTTGATAAAAGCGGCCGTAGCCTCGATGCCAAGCACCGAAGAGTTGATGCAGAGATGGTAGGTACTGGCTGCTCCCCAAGTGCCCGAACTATAGAAGTTATAGAAGTCCGCACGTTCGCGGTCTCCTTTTTCCATTTTCTCAATCGCCTCTTGTTCGTTACAGCCTAAGTGTTCGCAGATGCGGCGGATGCGGTCTTCGCGATTGGCTGTGATAAAGACATTGACACAACGCGGATGATCGCGTAACACATAGTCCGCACAACGGCCAATAAAGATGCACGAATGTTCTGATGCCGCTTTACGGATGGCATCACTTTGAATGCGGAAGAGGTTCTCGTTGGACAATTCATTATGATAGAACGTATCGCCGCCTCCTACAAAGGGGATGATGTTTCCCAAGGTGCGGAAGAAGTTGTTCTTTTCGTCACTGCGTTCGAATATTTCGGGACAGAATCCACATTCTTTAGCAGCGAGGAGTAGAATCTCACGGTCATAGTAAGCAATGTCTAAATCCTGGGCAAGCCAATGTCCGATGGCACGACCGCCGCTTCCGAGCGAACGGCCGATATTGATTACATAGGGATTAGTCATAGGTTGGGGGGATTTTAATGAGGTTATTATCCGAGGTTAGTTGAGGCGAAGGAGGGAGAGCTTTTTACCCCATCGCACTCGTATTCGCTTTAAATTTCTTGACCTGCATTGTCAGGAGGGTTATCGCTAGGATGGAAGCCAGTCCGTCGGCAACAGGTGCCGCGTGCCACAAACCTTCAAGCGGGTCGGAAAACACGTGGGGGAGAATTAAAATAGCGGGCACCAAGAAGATCAACTGACGGGTGAGCGAAAGAAAAATACTCTTTCCCGCGTAGCCGATACTTTGGAAGAAAGCTGTCGAAACAATCTGTATGCCCACAATAGGAAACATCATGACCAGGCATTCCAGCGCATGGGCAGCCATGGCAATCAGTTCAGGAGAATCTTTGGCAAAGAGTGTGACAATCGGAGTCGAGAAGAAGGTGCCCACGATAAATCCTAACAGGGTGATGAGGCTACCGCCAATCAAGGCGAGTTTGAGCACCTCGATTACACGATCATAGCGTTTGGCACCGAAGTTGTAGCCGGCAATGGGCTGCATGCCTTGGTTCAGTCCGATGACAACCATCACGATAAAGAGAATCAAGCGGTTGCAAATGCCAAAAGCTCCCACTGCCATGTCTCCGCCATACGTCGTCAGGCTGCGCGTCATCATCGCTGCTACAAGACAGGCACATAGGTTAATGAGAAACTGGGGCAAACCGACGAGTAGGGACTCGCGTACGATGCGCCCATCAAAGCCTAAGGTTTGTCGATCCAGGTGAACCAAATCTTTGGGATTCATAAAAAGGCGGAACTGCCAGCCCAACATCACGACCTGAGCAAGTACGGTGGCCAGAGCGGCTCCTTCAATGCCCCAGTCCCACACGAAGATAAAGATGGGAGCTAAGATGCAGTTGAGTATCACCGTGCCGAAGGTGGCATACATAGCCTTTTGCGGACGGTTCGTCGAACGGAGCATGGCGTTGAGTCCGAAGTAGAGATGCGTGATGACATTACCCAGAAGAATCACGTGCATAAAGCTGCGTGCATAGGGTAAAGTGACTTCGCTGGCTCCGAAGAAACGCAGAATGGGGTCGATAAAGACAAGTAATACGATGCCCAGCAACACGCCCATGGTCAAATTCATCAACACCACGTTGCCCAGAATCTTTTGCGCTGTGCCGTAATCCTTCTGGCCCAACTTAACGCTCATCAATGTAGCCGCACCTACACCAACCATAGCACCAAAGGCAGCGGTCAATGACATGAGGGGAGCTGTGAGTGCCAATCCCATGATGGCTTCAGGGCCGACACCCTGTCCGATAAAGATGCCATCAATGACATTATAGACTGATGAAGCCGCCATAGCGACGATAGCAGGGACTGCATATTGCCACAAGAGCGGGGCAACGGGCTTTTCTGTCAATACATTAAAAGCGTTTGTTGATTGTTCCATTCGAGACGTTTATTGTGTTGCTTGAGGGACGGCATTCCCTCTGAATTGAATCGTGAGCAAAGGTAGCAAAAGTTTGATTCTCCTCTTCATTCGCTGACGAAGAGTTAGGCAAAGTAGAAGATGAACCTATTTTCTGTTTCAAGCTGTAGGATTTACCGTTTGCAGTTCTCTTTATTCAAGTCTACTTCAATCCATGAAGTATGGACGAAACAATAATAACCTTTTAGGGTTGCCTCCTGCAATAGGAAACAACCCTAAAAGGTTATAGCTCAAAAATATAGGGGCGATAATAATTGTATGAACTGCTTTAGTACCAGATTGTGAAGCCGACGGACACGGGCGTAAATGAGGGACCGAATTCCGGGTTCAGCACTTTGCATGGACTGTACTTTGCATAAACGCCCAGCATACACCATCTGAGCGAAGCCATGAAGTCAACCGAGACGGGCTTCTGATGTACGTTGTTGCTGTGATCCTTTACACGGCGTGTAAAGCTTTCGCCTGTTTCCGTATTGGTTTCAAGTATGCTGTAACGAGATTCGACTGAAGCAAAGGTATTGAAGTTGAGAATGGTAGCCACTTGAGCCTCCCAATCCTTTGCCAGACCAAAGGTGAAGCCGAAGGGGACGGTCAGACTGAAAAGCTTGATGCGTGAACTCTTGATGTCAGTGGTGTTTTGTGGATAGGGAGAAGTGATGAGACTGCCATTGGGAGTTTGCAGGAAGCGCGTGCGTCCGGTCATACGGAAATTGCGCCAGTTGAAGCCCAATCCCACACTGAAGTGATGTTTGCGATTGTTGGTTTTGACGCAGTAGCCGGGACCTTGAAATCCTATTTCGTAAGACGAAGCCATGTCAATCTTCATTCCTTTCGGTGCGTTAAGCGCATTGACAAATCCGAAGTGAAAACCACCAAAGGTCAACATCGTTCGGCTCTCCTTACCAGAGCCTTTCTTATTCAACGATAAAGAGAAGTCCCAGCGTGTGGCGCGTTCGTGCATTGTGGTGAGCTGGTTCTTGCCTGTTTGTACATCGAGGTCGAACAGATAGTCGGGATTGTCTTCCTTGCCGCGAATCGTGATGTGCGTGACCGAATCGCTTTCGGTTACGATGACGCTGTCGGGACGTATGACTTTTACAATGGTGTCGTTGGGAGTGGACACTGCGCTTTGAGTGATGGTTGGGGTGTTGTTTGAATTATTGGTAACTGTTTGCGCAAAGAAGGGTGCTGCAGCTGGAAAAGAAACGGCGGTCAGCAATGAGAGGAGAATCGATTTCATAACTAAAAAGGAGATTTTGTAGAACGTGAAATTAGAAAAAGGAATGAAAGTGAGAGGATGTTACCGTGCAAACGATTTTTTCAGTTCGTCGAGTGAGGCTTTGCCCTCCATGTAGATGAGTGTGATGTTGGCTTTGCGTGAGTTGGCTGGGTTGAGCGAGTTATTTCGATAAAAGAGGTAGCAGTTCAGTCCTTTGAGAGGCTGTAGCTGGAAGAATCCGTAGTAGAGTCGTTTCCCTTTTCGGCCAGTCTCCTTGTCTATGGCTTTGCTGCCGTCAGCTGTCACAGCCTTTTCTATTTCGGCTATGTTAATAGATTGTGTGGGCAATGTCAAACTGCGGAAGAGCATCAGGTTGTATGGTTTCAGTCGTTTGCCCTTCATCAGGATTTCGGTTGCTTCCTTCTGCTTACCGTAGTCGCTGCCAAAGAAATGTCCCACCTGCAAGTGCTTCTGCGCCATGAGTGGCAGACTGCAGAGGTAGAAGAGCAGGGGAAGGAGCGTGTGTTTATATTTCATACCAAATAGAATTATTAGATTCTGGAGCACCGCTTATTCGAGCGGTTCGAACATGTTTGACATTTGTTCTTCGATGGGTGAAGTATGATCGTGAGGCATATCCATTTGCTGTAGTACATCGTGCATGGCTTTTTCCACCCGTTCGTGGTCTGTGACCTTTTGTCCGTTGATGTAGGCAATGCAAAGGTTGTTTTCATGGCGAAGGTAACTTGTTGTAGCTACTCCCGCTATCAGCAGAAACGATGCCGCTACAGCCGTGTGCTTGACTAGGACAGAGAAACTGGTGTGAATGCGTTTGTGTTGATGTTTATGCTTAGAGACGGTGACTGCATGGGGAGGGCAAAGTGCAACACCCATGACAGCTCGTACATCGTTGAATCGGCTATCAGCATTTTCGGCTGTCAGAAGGAAGTCTCTGAGTCGTTCCTCTTCTTCTTCTGAAGTTTGCGCTTCAAAGTAGCGGTCTGCCAACCGTAAGGCTTCTTCGGGGGTGAGTTGAGTGTTTGACTTTTTCATAATCTGGAATCGTTAGGGATGTATGCTGATACGAAAGATGTGGAAAACTATCGTGCATGGTGTTCGTGGTACAGGTCGCGGACTATTTTTCTTGCCCTTGAGAGTTGCATGCGGACGGCTGTACTCTGCATGTCGAGCCGTTGTGCAATTTCATCGTAGGGCATATTCTCGCCGTCGCGCAGATGCAGGATTTCCTGTTGTAGTGGAGTGAGTCGTTCCGCTACAATCTGCATGACTTTGCGGTACTTTTCCTCCACTTCGTTTTCGTCTGTCGGTTCGGGTGAGGTGTCGTCGCAGTGATCGTCCCATTCCACTTCAGGTGAAGCCTGCCTTCGTCTCACGCGGTCTATGCTGAGGTTACGTACTGCCACCGTGAGCAGTGCAGCCGCTTCGTCCCTGTTGTGCAGTCCGTCGCGTTTGTTCCACAGCTTGACAAAGGCATCCTGCAGCGCATCTTTTGCATCGTCCGTGTTTCCCGTCAGGCCGGTAGCCATGCGAACCAAGCCTTTATGCAACCTTTCGAAGGCAGCGAGAAGCGGATTTTTGTCAGTAGGTTGAGCCATCAGAACTGAAGGTTGTTTGATTAGATAACGCACAGAGTGCAGATTTGTAACAGCTTGGGGCTGTTTTTTTGAACGCATTCCTATAAAAGAAAGAGGACGTTTCCTACGGGGAGACGTCCTCTTTGATTAAATATAGATGTTCAGACGAGGTCGTGAACAGGGAGTTTAGTCCTCAATCAGGTTCTTACCCGTCATGTCGGCAGGCTGTTCGAGACCCATGATGTGGAGAATCGAAGGAGCTACGTCTGCCAGTACACCGTTCTGTACCTTAGCCTGCTTGTTTTCCGTTACGTAGATGAAGGGAACGGGGTTGAGCGAGTGAGCCGTGTTAGCCGAACCGTCTTCGTTGATGGCGTTGTCAGCATTGCCGTGGTCTGCAATGATGATGGTTTCGTAACCCGTTTCGTTGGCAGCCGTTACGACCTCGTTCACACAAGCGTCAACAGCCTTCACTGCCTTTTCGATAGCAGCGTAGATACCCGTGTGGCCTACCATATCACCGTTTGCGAAGTTCACAACGATAAAGTCATACTTATCTTCCTTGATAGCGGCAACGAGTTTGTCCTTCACTTCGAAAGCAGACATTTCGGGCTTGAGGTCATAGGTTGCAACCTTGGGAGAAGCTACGAGGATACGTTCCTCACCCTCGTACGGAGTTTCGCGACCACCGTTGAAGAAGAAGGTTACGTGAGCATACTTCTCCGTTTCAGCCGTGTGAAGCTGCTTCAAGCCCTTGCTAGCGAGGTATTCGCCGAGCGTGTTCTGCACGTTTTCTTTGGGGAAGAGGATGTGTACACCTTGGAACGAAGCATCGTACGGAGTCATGCAGTAGAACTGCAGACCGGGAATGGTGTGCATACCTTCTTCGGGCATATCCTGCTGCGTGAGTACCACGGTCAGCTCCTTTGCACGGTCGTTACGGTAATTGAAGAAGATAACAACGTCGCCTTCCTGGATGCGTCCGTCTACGTTTGCATTAACGAGCGGTTCCATGAATTCGTCCGTGTTCTTGTGCTCCTCAGAGTCAGAGTCGTAGCAGCTCTGTACGCCTTCAGCCATGTTTGTCACGGCGCGTCCCTTGCCTTCTACGAGCTGATCGTAAGCCACCTTGACGCGGTTCCAACGCTTATCACGATCCATTGCATAGAAGCGGCCGATGATAGAAGCGATGTGTGCACCGTTAGCGTCACAAACTTTCTGAAGATCTTCGATGAAACCCTTACCACTCTTGGGGTCCGTATCACGGCCGTCCATGAAGCAGTGTACAAACGTTTTGTCAGCTACGCCATATTCCTTAGCAATTTCAACGAGCTTGAAGAGGTGATCGAGTGAAGAGTGCACACCGCCCGTAGAGGTCAGACCCATGAGGTGAAGGCCCTTGCCATTCTTCTTGGCATATTCGTATGCAGAAACCACTTCGGGGTTCTGGAGGATAGAGCCGTCAGCGCAAGCACGGTTGATTTTTACCAAGTCCTGGTAAACGATGCGACCTGCACCAATGTTGAGGTGACCTACCTCTGAGTTACCCATCTGTCCGTCGGGCAAACCTACGTTTTCACCCGAAGCGAGCAGTTCTGAGTGAGGATACGTTGCGTTGAGGTGATCCATAAACGGAGTTGGAGTTTCGTAGATAACGTCACCGTGGTTGTGCTTACCGATGCCCCAACCATCAAGAATCATAAGAAGAGCTTTCTTAGCCATGATAAAATGTGTATTGAAAGTGATTGATATACAGTAGAGTCGCAGGCTGGCGAACGGTGTCCCGTGTCGAAACGGCCTGCCCTTTGAGAATGAAAGCAATGGAAAGGGAAAACGCGCGGGGTGTTTCCTTTCCATTGCCTAAGTAGTGTCTGCCCTTAGTTCAGACAATATGAGAGTGAGAGGATGATTCGTTTGTCTTTCGCCTTCATCAGTTTCCAACTGTCGCCCGCCGGATTGGAGAGTGCAGCACTGTAGCCTAAACCGATTTCCCATCGCTGGTAGACGATGGAACCGTAACCACTCAGTCCCCAGTCAAACCGTTTGTACTTATCGGCTGTGAACAAATCGTGATTGGTCATCGATCCTGCTTTGTCGCCACCCCAAAGTCCTACTGCTACATAAGGACCGGCACAGAGTTTGAATGCCATCCGTTCGTTATATGCAAAACGGTAGCCCAAGCGCAACGGTAGTTCAAGGTAGTTTGCTTTCAGCTTCCAGTCAGTTTGTTTGTCGTCTCCTACAGCAAAGTTGCGGTCAATCCATCCTCGGTTAGCCAAAAGCAGGGAGGCTTCACCAAACCAGTGGCTTGCATTTTCTCCCAGTGCACAAGTTGTCTTGACACCGAGACTACCGCCCCATCGAGGCTTGTAGTTACTGGTGAAAACACCGTGTGCATTCTTAGGCTTGTCCAGCGAAGCTTCAGCTGTAACAGACCATGTCCAGCGTTGAGCCTGTGTCATGGTGCTACCGAAGCAGAGTGCATAGAGCAGGATGAAGAGAAACTTATACATAGACAGATGATTGATAAAAGCGAGTTATTAACTAATCTTTATTTACCTTCCTCAGCTTTGATTTGTTCGTTGATAGCCTTCATTTTCGCGCTGATTTCTTGAAGGTCCTCCTTGAGTCGCTCAATTTTCTTTTCAATGTCCGACACAAGAGAGTTACCCTTCTTCGAGCTGGCACGGAAGAAGCTGAGGTTGGTCTCGTAGTTTTGGATATCCTGCTTCTTAGCGTCGTAGGCAGCTTGCAACTTGGCACGTTCGCGTGTCAGTTCGTTACCGCCCTTCTCTGCCATGTTCTTGCGGAAGTTGTCCATGCGGCGACGACCGGCAGATTCATGCAAGGCATCGTAAATCTTGTCGCAGAGCTCGCGGTAGCGGCGGTACATCTTCTCCTTCTTATTGAAGGGTACGTGACCGATTTCGCCCCAACGGTTCTGAAGGTCGCGCACAGCCTGCAGTTGGTTGTCAGCCGGAGTTTCAACCAGCTTCTCCAACTCAGCGAGTACAGCCTTTTTGAGTTCGAGGTTAGCCTGTTCCTCTTGCTTTACCCCCTTGTTCGCTTCGTTCTTGCGGTCGAAGAAGTAGTTGCATGCCGTGTTGAATCGCTTCCACAGTGATTCAGACAGTTTACCGTGAACGGCAGGCGTAGCCTTCCATTCCTTTTGCAATTCCACCAGCTTCGTGGTCGTGCTTCCCCAGTCCGTGCTTTCCTTGAGTGCTTCAGCCTTTTCGATCAAAGCCTTCTTAACCTCAATGTTCGCATCCTGACGTTTGCGTTGTACCTTATTAAAGGCAGTACGTGCTTGGAAGAAGCGGTCGCAAGCCATGCGGAAGCGTTCGTAGATTTCCGTGTTCACCTTACGGGGAGCAAAACCGATGCTCTTCCATTCAGCCTGAAGTCCCATTACTTCTTTTGCCACGTTTTCCCACTGGCTGCGCGTAGTCAGCTTATCGAGTTCGATTGCTTCTACCTTCTGGCAGAGTTCCGTCTTCTTCAACAAGTTTTCCTCGTCGCGCGCTTTCAAGCTTTCGAAGTGATCTTGGTGACGCTTGTTGATGACCGTAGAGGCATCTTTAAAACGCTTCCAGAGTTCTTCGCGCAATTCCTTCGCTACGGGACCCGTCTCACGGTATTCCTGGTGCAAGTTTTGGAGTTGGTGGAAAGCAGAAATCACATCGTCAACCTCAGCCAACTTTTCAGCTGCTTCGCAAAGGTGCGTCTTAATCTCCAGGTTCTTCTTGAAGTCATAGGCACGCATTTCGTGGTTAAGGCGAAGCTGGTCGTAGTACTGTTCTACGTAGAGCTGGTAATTTTTCCACAGTTCCGTAGCGTTTTCAGCCGGTACCAGTTTAATCTCCTTCCATTCCGTCTGGAGTTGCTTCACTTCGTCGTAGCCTTTGTCAGCCTCTTCGGGTGAATTGGCAAGCGTCTTGATGCGTTCGATGATTTCGAGCTTACGCTTCAAGTTCTCCTGCTTTTGCTGTTCGAGTTCTTCAGCTGCCTTTTGGCGGAGTTCGCGTACCAAGGCATATTGTGCCTTAAAGTTCTCCTCGTCAGCATCGGGAGCGGGTATAAAGTCTTCAGCCGCACCGCCGTTGGCAATAAATTGTTCGCGTGCAGCCACTACGTCAGCGTTTTGGAAACGGTAGTAGAGCATTTTGAGTCGTTCGAGTCGTCCTCGTTCGACCTCACCGTTATTGTAAACGATTTCCTTCAGTTGGGCAATCACACCTGCCTTATCTGTAGGTTCAGGCATTTCGGCAAGCGTTTGGTTTTCGGTTGCGTTTTCTTCTACATTCGGAGTACTTACGATGGTTTCGTCCACTTCCGTAGTGTTTTTGATTTCGTCCATAATTGATTTGGGATCAGTGCGAATGAATGATGGGCTGGGTTTCGCCTTTCGAAAAAGGCTGCTACCCTGTTCGTTTGAAGGGAAAGGCGTGTCACGTTCGAAAGCTTACAGGCAAATGTGTGGGTGACAAGGTTTCCGCTTCCCGATAGTGTTTATAATTTAGGTAGGCAAATGAAGTTATTTTTCTTCTTACTGCCAAATATTTCTTTTGTTAAGTAGGTATTCAAAAGGATGGTATCATAGAAATGCGTCGTTTTGAACACCCCGCTGATTGTGTTTGTTGTCGCTACACAGCTCAATTTAAATCCATGTTTTCAGTCGGAACAGCCCGTAGAACAGTCCCGTGATGACAATCGAAAGGATGATGACAATGGGGAATCCCCACCAGTTGTCTTCCAATCCGCTGACGAGGTTCATACCAAAGATACTGGCTATCAACGTCGGGAACATCAGGATAATGGAGACAGAAGTCATCTGCTTCATCACGCTCGCCATGTTGTTGTTGATAATGCTGGCGTAGGTCTCCATAGTCGAGTCCAAGATGTTTGTATAGATGTTGGTCGTTTCGCGGGCCTGATTCATCTCGATGTTTACATCTTCGATCAAGTCGGCATCGAGTTCGTCGACGGGTAGTTTAAACTTCAGCTTCGATAGTAGCGTCTCGTTGCCACGAATCGACGTAATAAAGTACGTGAGGCTGTCTTGCAGTCTGGATAACCCAATTAAGTCTTCGTTGTCAATCTGTCGGTCCAGGTTGCGTTTCGCCTCTTCGATCAGCACATTGATTTGCTTCAGGCGTTTCAGATACCATACGGCCGACGAGAGAAACAGGCGGAACACCAGGTCTACAGAGTCCGTAAAACCTTGATTGCGTTTTTGCTGGTACGAAACGAAGTCAATCATCATGTTCGTTTCGTAGTTACATACCGTCACACAAATCCCCTTGTTGAGAATAATACCCATCGGGATGGTTGTGTGGGGGGTACGTGACGCAACCTCTTTTACATAAGGGATACGCAGAATGATGAGCGACCATCCTTCGTCGTATTCGTAGCGCGAACGTTCATCCTTATCTCGAATGTCGTCTAAGAAGTAATCGGGGATTTTGAGCTCGTTGATGAGAAACTCTTCGTCGTCGGGGGTAGGGCAGGTAACTTGAACCCAGCAATCGGGTTCCCATTCCTCCACCGTGCGCAAGGCTTTGTTGTAATTCCAATAAGTACGCATAACCGGTCAGGCCTTTGTTGGTGTTTATCGCAGCGTGGGCGGCAACATGTAGTTTGCACAGCGTTTGTGGTGTCCCCGGTGCGAGCATGGGTTCTTGAAACCGTTGAGCCTGCCGTCGGGGTTACATCCAAACGTCTGTTTCCGCGTGATAATCGTCCATTGGGTTTAAATTCTACTTTCATGCTGACTACGTCCTCCTGCCCGAAGGGTAAGAGGACGTGTGTCAAAAATACGGTTTGTAAACGCGGCAAAAGTACGAAAAAAATTAGTTGTGCCGCTTGTGCCGCGTTTCTTTCTGTCGGTCGTTCCAGAGCGATTTCATCGAAATGTAGAGGTCGTGACGAAATCCGATGCTCAGACATCCCCACGAAACAGCTTTTGTGTGTCTTGGTGGCTTGCAGTCAAAAAAACGGATATCTCCTACCTGTATAGGGGAACTATGGGCAATGTCCCGGTGGCTTGCAGTCAAAAAAAACGGATATCTCCTACGCTTTTTTTTAGTAATATTGGTTGATTGTTGGTATATTCTTAATACCAATATAAAGTTATGTAGAATCTGATATCTATTTTTTGCAAAAGCAGGGTTACCTGTTGAGATCTTGCAATTTTTATTTCAACCTTTCAGTGATTGTTATGAAACGATTCTTAGACAACGAAGTACTCAAGTAAAAAGCAGGGTGTTGTCTTTTCGGTTATAGGCTTCGTGCATGCCATGCCTGGATGACGCTATCGAAACAGACAGCGGCATCTAAAGCATAGAGAGACAGTACAAGCAGCGCACTGAGTACAAGCAAGGTAAAGAGTATCATTCCCGTAATGAAATAACCCGTCTTTTCGGGAACCCAGCAATCGACGGCTAAACGCACGAGTCGAACGGTTAAAAACAGGTAGCATCCTATCGCTGCAAGCGAAAACATAACGTGGCTTACTTCCGTTTCAACTGCTTTTGCCCATCCTGCTTTGCTTATGATTTCGCCTATGAAGGTGCAGAAAATCAATAGAAAGAGAGGAATCGCATAGATGGGGTGGGTTAAAATCGGAACGAAGCCTTTGAGGAATTTCCCCAAGCAGTTTGGCTTAGAGGTTTTCTTTTCACTGTTTAGGGATTGCTGGATGGATGTATTTCTCTTCATATTAAAAGTTTCTTGTTTGCGGGCAAAAATACGTTTTGTGTAAGAATTATCGTTTCTCTGACGGGCGAAAGTCTTCATTCAATCAAATAAAGGTTTTTGCTAATGCGCAGAACCTCTTTTAAGGTGCTAAATGCGTTTCTGACAAGACGCAGAAACCCTTTTAGGGTGCTAAATGCGTTTCTGACAAGACGCAGAACCCCTTTTAGTGTGCTAAATGTGTTTCTGACAAGACGCAGAAACCCTTTTAGGAAGCTAAATGCGTTTCTGACAAGACGCAGAAACCCTTTTAGGGTGGTAAATGCGTTTCTGACAAGGCGCAGAAACCCTTTTAGGTTGGTAAATGCGTTTCTGACAAGACGCAGAAACCCTTTTAGGAAGCTAAATGCGTTTCTGATAAGACGCAGAACTCCTTTTAGGGTGACAATTGTATTTCTGCTAACGTGCAAAAGGCCTCTTCGTATGAAGAAGGGTTTTGCGGAAGGAAAGGGGGAGTTAGTTGCGGCGTTCTATAGGACTTAATGTTTCTTCGATGGGGTGTCGCTTTATTTGAAGGGGTGTTCTATTAATTACAGTTCGGGAGTTTAGGAGTTTGCAGGTTTATTCATCAAGCCAATGACTTTCAACCTACCCTCTTCCGCCTTCAACTCATCAACTGATAATTAATAGAACCGGCTTTAAACAACTGGTTGTGGTCTGTTCCGCTCTTTTGTGTTCAGTTTTCATCGTATTATAGTAATCACCCCTTCCTGTTTTCAGTAAGAGTGGAGTCTCTGTTGAGCGGGGAGGGGCTGCATGTATGAAAACAAAAAAGGTCTTCATTGCTGAAGACCTTCTTGTGGTGATTCGCTTGGGGTTCGAACCCAAGACCCCAACATTAAAAGTGTTGTGCTCTACCAGCTGAGCTAGCGAATCAAACCTGTATTGCTGTTAAGCGAGTGCAAAGGTAGTAACTTGTGTCAGAACTGCCAAATTATTCGTCATCTTTTTTTGATTTTCCTCGAAAATCTTTGTCCTTTGGGTTGTTTTCGCCTTTCTTGAATGTGGCTGTAGCCATGTTCTCCAGGTGTTTGGACAATAATTCGTTGGGACTGACGTGGGGTGGTTCCTCCACATAGATACCCGCTTCCTTTTCAGCCTTTACCGCTTCCTCGTCGAGGTGTTCGGCGATCGGCTTCTCGGTGCCGATGACGTATCTCCTATAATAAGTAATGAGTAGCGTCGTAACGGGAAGGGCCAAAATTAGTCCGATGATGCCAAAGGCATAGCCCCATACCGAAAGGGCGAGCAGGATGATGGCGGGGCGCAATCCCATGATCTTTCCCATGATGCGCGGGGTGAAGATGGTGTCTTGTAATATTTGAACCACGATGTAGACCAGTAAAACCAGACAAAGCAACCACCAGAAGTTTTCGCCTGTTTCAGCAGCATGGAGAAGTGCGAGCAATGTGGCAGGAATAAAGCCTGCTACTTGCAGGTAGGGAACGAAGCTGATGACGCCGATGAGGCACCCCAAACCAATCGGCATGGGGAAACCGATGAGCATGAAACCAATGGAGAACATGACGCAGTTGCTCAGTGCAACCAATGCCTGTCCCCGGAAGTAGCCGGCCATGTAGTGTTCGATGTCAGCCACAAGTTGTACCGCAAATTTGCGGTTGCCTTCGGGTACAAAGTGTATCCAACCGTTGGCATACTTTTCATAGTCTGTCAGCAAAAAGAGCAGGTAGAGCAGGGCAATGAGCGATGCGGCGAGGTTGATAATAATGCCCGCCGTACTCCAAAGTACGGCCCACATCTTCGGCACCGTGTTCTTGATGGCACTGATGATGTCCTTCTGCTGCAGGAGGTTTTCGACCTGGTATTCGTTGGCATGCTTTTGCAGAAAGTGCTGCATGGGGGCAGGGATGGTCGTGTTGTCGGCACCGCGCTGGATGTAGTCGAGTGCCACGTCCTTGAGGTGACCCAGTTCGGAAATCATGGGTGGAACAACCAGGTAGAAGAAGCCGCCGATGGTACCAAAGGTGAGCAACAGGGTGAGCGTGATGGCAATCGGACGATTGTGGCAACGCTTCTGCAGGAAGTTGACCAGGGGATAGAGTAGGTAGGCTGCTACCCAGGCGACAAAGAAGGGAATCAGGACACCACTCAGGTAATAGAGCAAGGCACAGAAGCCGCCAACCATAAGCAAAACGATGACTCCTCGGATAAAGCGGTCGAAGGTGATAGGAGTTTGACCTCCCACTTTAAAACTGTTCATAGAAAGTATGTGTGAATATAGAGTGCAGAAAGATGATATCCCCCGTATGCTCGGTTCTCTCGGTAGATAAACGTTCGTTTCTGTCTGGGGTTACAGAAAATCAGGGTGATACCTCCTCGCTAAACACACCCGCTTGGGCTAAAATTGCACGCAAGAAGGTGGAACGAGCAAAATTATCCATTCTCTGTTGAAAAAGGGCTATTCGATATTCGTTTTTGTTTGTCTGCACGTAACTTTGCTCTATATTTGCACCATGGGAACATTGTATTTAGTGCCTACTCCGGTAGGTAATTTAGAGGACATTACCCTTCGTGCCCTTCGTATATTGAAAGAGGCAGACTTGGTGTTGGCGGAGGATACGCGCACCTCGGGAATGCTTCTGAAACATTATGAAATCAAGAACCAACTGGTCTCGCATCATAAGTTTAATGAGCATCAGACGGCCGAGAGCTTTGCTGCCCGCATGGCGGCAGGCGAAGTGATGGCTTTGATTTCAGATGCGGGTACGCCCGCCATCTCCGACCCGGGCTTTATGTTGGTGCGGGCCTGTGTGGCCAGGGGCGTAACGGTGCAATGTCTGCCGGGTGCCACAGCCTTTGTGCCGGCACTGGTATCCTCGGGTTTGCCCTGCGAACGCTTTACCTTTGAGGGCTTTTTGCCTCAGAAGAAAGGGCGCAATACGCGTTTGGAGTCGCTGAAGGAAGAAACACGCACGATGATTTTCTACGAATCGCCCTATCGGGTAGTCAAGACTCTGGGGCAGTTTGTCGAAACTTTCGGATCCGAACGTCGCTGTTCCGCTTGTCGTGAAATCTCCAAGTTGCATGAAGAAAGTGTGCGCGGCACCTTGGCTGAGGTGTTGGCTCACTTTACCGAAACCGAACCGCGCGGTGAGTTCGTTATCGTCGTGGAAGGTTGCGAACCGCCTAAGAAACAAAAACAATCCAAGCAAAAACAAAACAATTCATTTGACTAAGAAGCGCACAGGCGTTCTAAAGTCCTAATTGTAACGCACTTATGAAAAAGACTTTTGTATGGCTGGTAGCAGCATGTATGTTGTCTACCGCATTCCTTTCTTGCAGTACGAAGAAAGAAAAGGAAGCAGGGGCGAAGGATACTTCAGCCGCTACGATTGACTCGCTCCGTCAAGCGCTGACGCAATCGCAAAACGAGTCGAACGACTTGATTGAAATCCTCTCGCAAATTCAAGACGGCTTTGACCAGATTAATGAGGCCGAAGGACGTGTGAATGTGGAAAACCGTCAGGGTGAAGGTGCCAATAAGCAGGCTATTGTGGAAAACATGGCCTTTATTCAGCGCACGTTGAAGCTTAACCGCGAACTCATCTCGAACTTGCAGCAACAATTGCGTAACTCCAAACAGAGTGACAGCAAGTCGAAGGCGAAGCTGGAGGAAATGGTGAACAACTTCAACAAGCAGCTGGAGGAGAAGTCAAAGGAAATCGAAGAACTCCGTGCGCAGTTGGCACAAAAGGATATTCAGATTGCTGAACAGGCCGAGCAAATCAATACGCTCAATGAGAACGTGACCGACCTCAACCAGAAGAATGAGGAAAAAGCACGTACCGTAGCTGAGCAGGATAAGCAACTCAACACGGCCTACTACGTATTTGGTACGAAGAAGGAACTTCGCGAACAAAAGATTCTCAAGCACGGCGATGTGCTCAAGGGCAATGACTTCAATAAGGACTACTTTACCCGTATCGACTTGCGTGTAACCAAGACCATCAAACTGTACTCTAAGAGTGCCCGCTTGATGACAAACCATCCCGCAGGCTCTTATCAGTTGGAGAAGGATGCACAGGGACAATACACCTTGCGCATTACAGACCCGCAGGCCTTCTGGAGTGTAAGCAAGTATTTGGTCGTAACGGTGAAGTAACCGTATCGCTCTTTCTATAGAAATCGGCTTGCGGCATGATGCCCGCAGAGCGGAGGA